>Ga0181568_10001099_pt1 | contig 24965 bp, 20 predicted proteins | sample 101ome_20_FD_133758 | JGI IMG/M metagenome (GOLD analysis project Ga0181568, IMG submission 133758) | Coastal salt marsh microbial communities from the Groves Creek Marsh, Skidaway Island, Georgia - 101404AT metaG (megahit assembly) | ecosystem: Environmental > Aquatic > Marine > Intertidal...
AACGTAAGGGATTACCTCATAATTGAAGTGTTCTGATTTGATTTGTGTTTCCTCCTGACTTTTTTCGGAATGGTCTAAAAGGATATCTTCCCAACCTGCCATGGTCAAGTTTCTCTTTTCTAAAATGGATTTTAGTCTTTTTAAATTGTATTGATAAAGATCATTGACATTGGATATACCCAATGTATTGTTTGCGATAAAATCCTGACAAATCGGTGAGGCTGTCCAAACTCCATAGGGCAGTTCATCGGCTCCTATACTGAATAGATCAATGGGTACCTCTGCCTCTTTGTACATGGCCAGAATTTCATCTACAACTTTTTCATAAAAATGATAGGCACTTTCTTGACAGATACAGATGATATTGTCATTGTAATTTTGAGCAGATCTGTATTTACTTTGATCGTCCGGATCGGAGAGTTGATAGCTTTTAATCTCATCCTTATTCTCATGAACTTGGGGATTTTCATACCGCTGATCCATTGCTTTGATGGCGGCACGTGCATGAGAGGGAAAGCTGATTTGAGGCATTATTTTAATGGCTCGTTGGTGGGCAAATTTTAACAATTCAATAAACTCTATTCTTTTGAGATAGCCATTGCCGGTAATGCCTCCGTCAGCACCGGAGCCATACATCGGTATAAGGCGATCTTTTTGTTCCATAGAATATCCTCTTTTGGCACCAATATCGGTCAACTCCGGGAGATCAGGTATTTCTAAACGCCAGCCTTCATCATCGGTGAGTCTGAAATCCAAACGGTTGAGTTTGAATAAACCCATAAGATCCAAAACCTCTTTGATCTTTTTAGGGCCATAAAAATTCCTGGCGATATCCAATAAAAACCCTCGGTAACCAAATCTGGGCGAATCATCAACTTTGATCAAAGGCCATTCTAAACCTTCAATCGCTGTAGTGGTTATGATCTGTCGAAGCGATTGGAGGGCATAAACGATACCGGAATAGTCTGATGCATTGAGCGTAATGATATTTTTGGCTATGGTGAGTTGATAAGCTTCGCTTTTTTGCGCCGGGTCATAACGGATCAAAAAGTTGGCATTGGAACTTTGATCCCATACGGTTTTGATCTCAAAAATACTGTCCACTAAAGGGCTAAGTCGTTTCTTTTGTTGTGAAAATTGTTCATCCAAATCTACAGACCATAATGAATCTTTATTTCTAAATGACCCATCAAAAAAGAGATGATTGGGGGTGGGAACGATCCAGTTCAGTTCTGTTTTTTCTAATTTTTTTAATCCCTCCATGGTTGCATATCGATCCTGAGCAGTAGGAATTTTTAGGGATTCCAAACCTTTTGCTTGTTTCCATTGTACTTGAGTAGCTACCGCTGAGGTTTGCTGTTCTTGAACGATAAAAACACCAACAGGCCCCATGGCGATACGATCCATTATGCCTTGCTGTTGCATTGAAAATTGTATGCTTTCACCGGGAGGAAGCTTCCATTGTTTACCGAACTTTAATACAAAATAATGGGCACCATTGATCCATTCAAAGTCTATGCCCTCGGCTAATGATTGAGCTTTAACAAATCCTTTCATCTGGTTCCAATGGAGTTCCCAGGCTCCACCTTTTAAATCCATCAAACTGTTATTCTCTATGATGACGTTTACGTTCATCTCGTCCTTGGCCAGATCAAATTGCTCTATGGTATAGGTCATTTGAATCATTCCTTGAGATGGTTTTTTACAACGCATCAGTATAAGCGATAAAAACAAAATCAAGTAAACTTTATTTTTCATAGATGGTATTTTTAAAAATGGGGAAAATGGGTTATATTTTATATAAATTTTAAATCATTATTCAATTTGACCGAGGTGCATATAATGGGTTGATGGCATTTGGAATGAGTGCATCGGTTTTTTCCCACCAAGCTTTAAGTTCATCTGCCAACTCCTCTCTTTTATCTACTTGTATTTCTGCAAGGTTATTCCTTTCACTGATGTCATCTTTAAGATTATAAAGTTCAATCCCATGATCTTCAAAATAATAGTGGAGTTTCCAGTCCCCTTTCCGGATCAAAGAACCGGGTCGGGTTCTAAAAAGTGAATCTCTGTTTTCATTGTCTTTGATGTCATAGCCTTGAAGGTATATGGGAAAGTGCCAAAAAAAAGGTCTTTCTTCCACAACTTTATTTTGGACCAACAAAGGCAAAAGAGAGTGACCGTCCAAATCGTTTTTCATACTATCATCCCCTGTAAGATGCATTAGGGTGGGGAAAATATCGAGATGGGAAATGGGAGTTTGGGTGTTTTTCCCGGGACTGATTTTTTTTTTCCACATGAAGAAAAAAGGCACTCTGATCCCTCCTTCATAATAACTCCCCTTTCCGGCTCTCAAGGGTTTTTGCATGGTAATTTTCCCGTAATAGCCACCGTTATCGGAAGTGAAAATGATAAAAGTATTCTCAAAAAGCTTTCGCTTTTTGAGTTTATTCACCAACAGGCCTATGTTACGATCAAGATTTTCAACCATAGTAGCATATCTTGGATTTTTTTGACCTTTATAGGGAGGTTTATTTTCATATTTATACAATAGGGAATCAACCGGATGAATGGGCGTATGGACGGCATAAGGGGAGTAATTCAAAAAAAAGGGGGCATTGACATCGTCCAAAAACAACAGTGTTTTTTCCATAATCAGATCGGTCAAATACTCACTTTTACCTTTTTCAATGCTGATCTGATTTTTATTGTTTCCAAATGGCAAGTAATAACTTCCCGGAGCACCTTGAGGACCACCACCAATATTAAAATCGAAACCATATTCCAAAGGGTTATCACTAAGGTGCCATTTCCCGGAGTGGCAAGTTATATAACCTTGTTCTTTCAACTTCCGGGAGAGGGTAATGAATTTTTTATCCAAAACAGTAGTATTCTTGATTGGAATTAACTTTCGGTCAGAGGCTTTTCCTCTGTCTGAATTACCCACCGTATATATTTGATGTCGGGTAGACCATTTTCCCGAATGAATAGAGGCCCTGCTAGGTGCACAATTTGCTGATGCGGCATAGCCTTGAGTAAAGATCAAACCCTGGGTGGCTAATGAATCAATATGAGGGGTGTCATAATATTTACTCCCCATAAAACTTACATCATTCCATCCCATATCATCGATGTTAATCAAAATGATATTTGGTTGGTTTAAACCTTTGTCAACAGCACAAGAAAATAAAGAAATCAATACTGACAAATGAATTAAAATAGGTGAGATATGTAGGTGTTTTTTCACTTTTTAAAATTTATTTAATTAATGTAAAAAAAATAAGTCAATGTGTTGAAAAAAAGTTTTTATTAAATTGGTAACATACAGTAATAAAGTAATCAAATCATGAAAAAATCAAATTTGAATCTCTTTTGGATTTCCCTTTTGTTGATTGGATGTAATTCAAATGACGAAAAAAAACCCAACATACTATTTGTTATTTCAGATGATCAATCCTATCCACATACTGGCATTTACGGGACTAATTGGGTCAATACCCCGGGGTTTGACCAAATAGCCAGGGAGGGGCTTTTATTTAATCACGCGTATACCACTAATGCCAAATGCTCTCCTTCGCGATCTTCTATATTAACAGGAAGGAACAGTTGGCTATTGGAGGAAGCCACGAATCATGTACCTTATTTTCCTGAAAAGTTTACCACTTTCCCTGAGGTGTTAAAAGAGAACGGATACAAAACCGGCTATACGGGTAAGGGTTGGGCTCCGGGGGTAGCTACTAAGGATGGAAAAAAAAGAAACCTAATTGGTCAAATTTACAGTGATAAAAAACTAAATCCTCCTGCCACTTTTATTAGTAATGTAGATTACTTCGAAAATTTTAAAGTTTTTCTTGATGAAAAATCTGAGGATCAAGCTTTTTTCTTTTGGTTAGGCGGACACGAACCACACCGGGCTTATGAATTCCAAGTGGGAATCAATAGAGGAAATAAGAACATCGATCAGATAAACCAAGTACCTAAGTTTTGGCCGGACTCCAAAAATGTTCGTACAGATATGTTGGACTATGCTTTTGAAGTAGAATATTTTGACGGGCACTTGGTAAAGGTCATTGAAGAGTTGGAAAAAAGAAATTTATTGGAAAACACCATAGTTATAGTTACATCTGATAACGGGATGCCTTTTCCAAGGGTTAAGGGACAGGTGTATCCATTTGACAATCGTTTACCCTTAGCCATTCGTTGGGGTAAAGGCATCAAAAATCCTGGACGGATAATCAACGAATATTTTAGCTTCTCAGACTTTGCTCCCACCCTACTTGATTTGGCAGGTATCAATGAAGAAAATCATGACATGAAACCCTATTCGGGGAAAAGCTGGAAACCTGTTTTTAAAAACCTTCCAGATACCCACCCTAGGGAGTACATAATTATTGGAAAAGAACGCCATGATGTAGGCAGAGAAAATGATCAAGGCTATCCGGTTAGGGGCATTATACAGGGTAACTATTTCTACAGCCAAAATTTCAAACCAAATCGATGGCCCGCGGGAAATCCTGAAACGGGATACCTCAATACGGATGGCAGTCCCACCAAAACTGAAATTTTGAATCTTTACAGGGCAGATAAAGATTCAACCTATTGGAAATACGCTTTCGGCAAAAGAACCCAGGAGGAATTATATGATATTGAAAAAGATCCTCAATGTCTTAAAAACTTAGCTTTTGATAATAATTTTTCTTCCATCAAAAAAACATTAAAAGACAAGCTTATTAAAGATCTTGAGCAACAAGGCGATCCTCGTATTCTAGGACAAGGAGACATATTTGATCAATATCCTTATTCGGGTGAAAATGTCAAAAACTTTTACAGCCGATACATGAGTGGGGAAGAGATCAAAACCCATTGGGTGAATCCCTCAGACTTTGAGAAATAAATAGCTAAAATCTTTAAAAAGGTTCTATATTATTTCTCCAAAACAGGGATTCTAAATTTTTTCTGTGTAGCAGTAGTATGAGCTTGATCTAAAAAATTTTCCATCTTTTGGACAATTTCAGGATATTTCTTCGCCAAATCATTTAGCTCTTTTGGATCTGTATAAAGATCATACAATGCAAATGCACCTGAACCTTTAAACAGGTTTTTTTTAATCCCTTTCCAATTGCCAATTCTAATGGCTTGCTGTCCACCATAGGCAGGAAATTCCCAATACAGATAATCGTGTTTTTGCTGAGGTTTTTCCATGAGTGTGGGATAGTAACTGATTCCATCAATCGGATAAGTAGGCTCTATTCCCAATATATCACAAACTGTTGCGTAATAGTCATAAAAAGCACTGGGATGGTCTGAACGTCCTCCCGCTTTAATTTTATTTGGCCAAGTGGCAATCGTAGGAACTCTAATCCCTCCTTCATTGACATTTCCTTTAACAGTATTTTTAGAGTTGACAAAAATCCCTGTACTGTTAAAAAAATGAATATCTGCTTGTTCACTCAAATGGGTGGGACCATTGTCACTTGAAAATACAATAAAAGTATTGTCATATACCTCCATCTCTTTAAGTTTTTTTACAATCTCACCTACCTGCTGATCCAAATAAGAAATCATGGCAGCATAGGTCGCCTTTGGAGTTCGGTTTGGGTAATAGCCCTTATTACCTAAATAAGGGGATTCAGGCCCAAATTTTTCTCTGTAATAACTCACCCATTTTTTTGGGGCTTGCAAGGGAAGGTGGGGTAAAGGACTGGCATAATAAAGGAAAAATTTTTGGCCACGGTTACGATCCAAAAACTGAATCGCTTCTTGATGCATCAGTGTTGGGGCATAGTCATTTTGATTGTAAATGGCATAGCTTTTCTCATCATTGGGATCCAAGCTATCAGGAAGTTTTCCTTTATTAACAATTGTGTTATTTAGAATGTGACGTTCTCTATTTCTCCATAGATGAGAAGGATAAAGATTGTGAGCTTGCCTCTGACAATTGTAGCCATAGAAAAAATCAAATCCTTTCTTATTAGGAATACTGTTAGTATTAGGTGCTCCAAGCCCCCACTTACCTACCATTCCAGTTTTGTATCCTTGGGATTTAAATACGCTGGCAATGGTAATAATAGAATCTGGCATGGGACGTTGACCCTCTAAATTGGGGTTTTCAAACATGGCTTTAAAACTCCAAACCTCGCCTCTCTCTTTCCATTCGCTATTTCCTCTTACAGGGTTTTTTCCAGTATGAAGTCCTGTCATCAATACAGCCCTTGCAGGAGCACAAACAGGCGCACCGCTGTAATGATTAGTCAAGATCATACCCTCTTTGGCCAACTGGTCAAGATTTGGAGTTTCAATCCATTTTTGCCCCTGAACCCCAATTTCTCCATATCCAAGATCATCAGCCAGGATAAAGATAAAATTAGGGGATTCTTTTTTAATCTCATCAGGTTCCACACAAGAGGAAAATAGGGTTAATAATGCTGTAATAAAAAAGATTTTTTTCATAAGTAGTTTAAAATTATAAAATATCATTTAGCATTTTTTACTGTAAAAGATTTTATATACATATCTCCACAAACAAGTTTTTTATTCCTACATATTTCACAAAAAATGAACCAATAAATTTCGTTAAATTAAAAAAATTAACTCCCTATCAATGTTAAAACCAAATGTCTTGTACCTCCCTGATTTCTATGTTCACATAGATAAATTCCTTGCCAAGTCCCCAACAACATTCTACCTTTTTTTATAGGTACATTCACACTACTACCCAAAAGGCTACTTTTTATATGGGAAGTCATATCAGCAGGACCCTCCAAAGTATGCAAAAAATAATTTACTGATTCCGGAACCATTACATTAAAATGGGTTTCAAAATCTTGTCTAACCGTTGGATCGGCATTTTCGTTAAGGGTTAGACTGGCTGAAGTATGTCTGATAAAGACGTTTAACATCCCACTCCTTTGAGGCAATTCTCTACTGATATATTCAGTTATCAAATGAAATCCCCGAGAGAAGACAGGAAGAGTAATTTCTTTTTGAAATATCATGTTTCCATTTTTATTAAAAGTAAATATTGATTGATCTAAAAATACTCTTTTAATCCATTTTATATAAACTTTAATCCCAAGAGGTAATAAAATATGTATTTTTAAATATTAAATGATATAAAAACAATACAAACCTATTAAGGGATTTAAATCAGTAGAAAAAATTCATTAAAAAAACCAGCCCATTATAGTAAAGCTGATTGAAATAATTAAAAATGGGCTAACCAATATAGATTTAAAAGTGTGAAAAAAGGATCAAACAGTAGGAGAAATTTTATTAAAAACTCGGGTTTGATTTTTAGTATTATGGCAATTGAGGCAAACTTTTTATTAGCCGATGAAGGCGAGATATTGCTAGATGAACTTTTAAGAAAACTTTCCTCTCTTAATGATGGCAACATTGAGTCCTTGATATTAAAACAGATCAGTTATCCTGGCAGTCGTTGGGACGGTGGAGTAAAAGACATCTACGAGGTTCCCCATGCTCACGCTACAATGAATTTTGTGATAAAACTATCTAGTGCCTATGCTTCCCCATTTTCGAAATTCTATCTCTCAGATAGACTAAGAAAAGCAATAACAAAAGCTATGAAGTGTATTGTTAGAGTTCAACACTATGACGGAACTATTGACTTACACAGTACTAATTTTCACTCTACGCCAGACACTGCTTTTTTTGTTAATTATCTAAGTCCTGTTTATTTAGCTTTTAAGAGTTTAGATCAGGTAAAATTGGAGAGTCTAATTTCATACTTTGAAATTTTCCTAAAAAAGGCATCTAAATGTCTTTTGGTTGGGGGCGCCCATACGGCCAATCATCGTTGGGTTATATGCTCAGCACTAGCAAGGCTTAACTCGTTTTTTCCTTCCTCCGCATTGCTTGATAGAATTGATCTTTGGTTAAATGAAGGTGTTGATATGGATCCCGACGGGCAGTACACAGAAAGAAGTGTAGGTACATACTCCCCTGTTTGCGATGAAATGTTTATTACAATGGGGCGTTTATTGAATCGAAATGACTTACTTGATGTGGCCCGTAAGAATCTTGACATGACACTTTATTACATTCAACCTGGAGGGGAAGTTTTGACGGATGCCAGTGGCAGACAGGATAGCGATAAGATAAGTGATATAGCAGGATACTACTACAGTTATCTTTATTTTTCCCAAAGGGATAAAAACCCTATATATGGAGCCGTTTGTGATTTCATAGAAAATGAACTACCCCATAAATTAACAACTTTTATTCCCTATCTTTTGGAGGATAAATCCTTAAGGAATAAAAGGATCTCAGCAACTCAATTTCCAACAAAATACTTTAAAAGATTCAAATATTCAGGAGTTTTTAGAATCAGACAATCTAACTTTGACGTGTCCATAATCGAAAACAATCCTACTTTTTTGTCCCTGATAAAGGGCTCGGCTGTATTACAGTCCGTGCGATTAGGGTCAACCTTTTTTGGATCCAGGGGACAGTTCACCGCAGAAAATGTTGAAGTCAAAGACAACGAAATATTACTGACTAAATCTGTAAAACATGGATATTTTCAACCTTTTCCCAAAAATAAAATTATTGGAGATGGGGTTTACAGTAAAATGCCTCGGGAGGAAAGGAAGTTGTCAGAGCCACAGGTGATTAACTATAAATTAAGCATTACCATACTTGATCAAAAAATACAGTTGGAAGTCGATATAACAGGAACTGATCATGTATTAGTTTCTCTAGAAATGAACTTTAGAAAGGGCGGTAAACTTTCCGGAGTCATTTCTGATAAAAATAGGGCTGATTCATATTTTTTAGAAGAAGATTGGGGAACTTATAAAAAAGACAATAATGTGATAACCTTCGGTCCGGGAAAAATTGAGCATCAATGGGGAACCATGAGAGGAATGCTAGAAAAGCCCAACGGAAAAACTGTGTATATTAATGGACATACACCCTTTAAACATATGATAGAAATTAGTTAAATCAAAAGACAATAAAATTTTGAACGGAATATCATCATCATATTTTGTTTTTTTTAAAAAAACCAAATTCATTTTTGTAATCATTTTTATTATCATGAACTTACAATGTACCAATAAAAAAGTTTCTCTGATCATCGGACACCGCGGTGCCAAAGGTCATATCGCCGAAAACACCCTTCCCTCAATTGAAAAAGCTTTGGAATTGGGTGTTGACGGAATTGAGATTGATGTTTTCCTGTGTAAATCAGGTGAATTGATTGTTTTCCATGACAAAAAATTAGACCGATTAACCAATACCCAAGGCTATATCGAAAGTTTAGATTACGATTCCATTAAAAAAATACGTGTTAAGGGAAAATATAAAATTCCTACTCTTAACCAGGTAATAGAATTAATTGAAGGAAACGCTTTTTTAAATATTGAATTAAAAGGCAGTGGAACTGCAGGACCCACACATAAACTTTTGACTTCCTTTATAGAACAAAAAAAATGGATGGCAAACCAATTCATTATTTCAAGTTTTAATTGGGAGGAGCTTCAAATTTTCTACAAACTGAATCAAAAAATTCCCATTGCAATCCTCACCGGTTCCGATCCCCTTGATGCAATTAACATAGCAAAACGACTCAATGCACTAGCCATTAATCCTAACTTTAAAACATTAAATCTAAAAAATGTCAAAAAGATTCAAAAAGAAGGTTTTAAAGTTTTTCCCTATACAATAAACAATATGAAGGATATTGAAGAAATGTTAAACTTAGAAGTTGATGGAATCATCACAGATTTTCCTGAGCGTGTAAAAAAGGTTTTATCCTCAAACTAAACACAAAAGGTGTAAGCCAACCCAGCCAAAACTCCACCAGCAAATGGCCCCAAAACTGGAATCCAGGCATATGACCAATCAGGATCTTTGTTTTTTCTTGGCAACATTTGATACATTAGTCTAGGTCCAAAATCGCGCGCAGGATTTATGGCATAACCCGTAGTTCCTCCTAACGCCATACCAATAACCCAAACCAAAATGGCCACCGGTAAAGCCTGTATGGCTCCTAAACCAAAATTCTCTACGACCATTCCTTCAATTTCTATATTAGGAACTGCGATAAACAAAACAGCAAAAACCAAAACAAAAGTTCCTATTAATTCACTAAAAAAATTGTTTTTAAAATTCCTGATAGCTGGACCGGTGCAAAAAGTACTGCGAACAACTACCTCATCTTTAGTAAGACGATAGTGGTCAATGTAAACAAGATAGCATATCCAGCTCCCGAACATAGCTCCAAAAACCTGAGCAATGATGTAGCCAGGCACCAAAGCCCAAGAAAACTTCTCCGCCACCGCCAAACCTATTGTTACTGCTGGATTGAGATGAGCACCACTGAATTGACCAGTTATGAAAACTCCAACAAAAACTGCAAAACCCCATGCACTAGTTATCAAAACCCAGGGACTTTGCCCATGGGCAATAGTATTATTAAGGTTTACATTGGCAACCACTCCTGCCCCTAATAAAAGAAGAAAAAAAGTGCCAATAAATTCTGCAACGTAGGGATCGATCATCATAATATATAATTTTGTGATAAAATATTAAATTTTTTAAGCTCATCTGCAATCCATTCATCATCTTTTTGAAGAGCAATTGCCATTATATTCGCTACTTTTGGAGCAATTCTTTGGGTTTCTTTAGCATCTAAAAATAAGCACCTCACCCTTCTTGCCAAAACATCCTCAATGTGAATGGCCATTTCATGATCAACAGCCCACAGAATTAAATTCTTGCTAATATAAAATTTATTAGATAATGAGTCGTTATCCTCTGGTTTCCCCATAGAAATGATCCTCTGTCGATCAGAACCGTATACATGAAGAGGATCATTAATGTCAGTATTTTCATCGTAACCATGAAGCATCAACTTTTTGGTTTTGCACTTTTGTTCATTCAACCCCCCCACAACTGCAGCAGTGTTAATAGTATCTTCTCCCATTTTCCTGTAAGTGGTCCATTTTCCTCCCAAAACACTAACTAATCCACTGGTCGAAACATTTACCTTATGATGACGAGATACTTCTTTGGTTTGAGAAGGATCACCTCCCTGTTGAGCTGCTAGGGGCCTCAATCCAGCAAAAACACTCTTTACATCTTCTCTTTTAGGTTTTTTGGTCATATACCGAGAGGCATTGTTGAGTATAAACTCGACTTCTTCCTCTAATGCTTTTGGTTCTTCATCTGATTGATCGATGGGTGTATCGGTAGTTCCAACCACGACATAATTATGCCATGGTACAGCAAATAAAACCCTTCCATCACTAGTATGAGGAATCATAATTGCATGAGGACCGTCTAAAAATTCATTTTCTAAAACCAGGTGAACTCCTTGACTGGGCCTAATCATGGGACTAGCCTCTGGTTGATCCATTTTAACGATCTGATCACTGAAAACCCCAGTGGCATTAATTACTACTTTAGTTTTTAAAAGATACTTCTCTCCCGATTCGCAATCCAAAACTTCTAAACCTGTAATAAAATCATTTTCTTTAATCAGACTCTTCACCTCTGCATAATTGATTAAGGTAGCACCTAGATTGGATGCGGTCAAAGCCAAAGTAACCGCCATCCTTGAGTCATCAAATTGACCATCGTGATAAATGACCCCACCTCTAAGACCTTCCTGTTGAACATTATTAATCAGTTCGACGGTTTCTTTTTGGTCTAATATAGTAGATGGACCCAGTCCCATATTGCCGGCCATCATATCATATACCTTTAGTCCCAGACCATAAAATGGACTGTTCCACCAGTCATAGAAAGGTATCACAAAGCTCATATCCTTCACCAAATGGGGAGCATTCTTTTTCATAGTGCCTCGCTCTTTAAGTGCCTCAATCACTAAGGAGATATCCCCATTTTGAAGGTAACGAACCCCGCCATGAACCAGTTTAGTGCTTCTAGATGAGGTTCCTTTGGCGAAATCATTTTTTTCTAATAGTAAGGTTTTGTATCCTCTTTTGGCAGAATCAACAGCTGACCCCAGTCCACTGGCTCCTCCACCAATGATTATAATATCCCATTGGTCTACCTTGCTGAGATTCTTTAAACTAACATCTCTATTCATTTTAAGTTAATATTCTGGATACCCTATTCTCCCATAGGGAAATAGTTTTTTTATTATGTTCACTTTGTGAAGGCTTAAAACGTTGATCCTCCTCCCAAAGATCTTTTAGGACATCTACTGATGACCAAAAACCGGTTGCCAATCCTGCTAAAAAAGCAGCACCCAAAGCAGTGGTTTCGGTTACTTTGGGTCGAATGACATCTGCATTAATTAAATCAGCCTGAATTTGCATCAGTAAATCGTTATTACTTGCCCCGCCATCTACTTTAAGACTATTAAAATCAACGCCTGCATCTTTTTGCATTTCAATAATGATATCTCTTGACCTAAGGGCAATTGCTTCCAAAGCCGATCTGGCTATATGTCCTTTATTAGTTCCACGGGTAATACCCATGATAGCTCCAGTGCTGTGAGGATCCCAATAAGGAGCCCCCAAACCGGAGAGCGCAGGAACAAATGTAACCCCTCCATTGTCAGAAACAGATTCAGCCAAAGCTTCGATATCAGCTGATGAGTCAATCATGTGCAATTGATCCCTAAGCCATTGAACCAAAGCTCCGGCAGTAAAAACACTTCCTTCTATGGCATAAGTAACTGCACCATTAATTTGCCAAGCAATAGTAGTTAGCATTTTATTTTTGGAGACAACTGCTTGTTTTCCAGTATTCATTATGCAAAAACAACCAGTTCCATAAGTATTTTTAACATCTCCAGGTCGTAGACACATTTGGCCAAATAAAGCTGCCTGCTGGTCTCCAGCAATACCAGCTATACTTAAAGTTTTACCCAAAACAGAGGAATCAGTGGCACCTACAATTCCAGAGGAATTAACCACCTTTGGCAAAAGTTCCCTGGGGATATTCAAAATATCTAGTAGTTCCTGATCCCATTTGTTTTCGTGAATATTATAGATCATGGTGCGACTGGCATTGGTAGCATCAGTTACATGAGTAGTTTTTCCTGTAAGATTCCAAATCAACCAGGTGTCAACTGTTCCAAAAGCCAACTCCCCTTTTCGGGCTTTATCTCTCAAGGTATGGTCTTGATCTAATATCCATTTTATTTTTGTGGCAGAAAAATAAGCATCCACCACCAAGCCTGTTTTTTGTGTAAAAACATTAGACTTCCCCTGAGCAGTAAGTTCCTCACAAATTTTGGCTGTCCTGCGATCTTGCCATACAATAGCATTGAAAACGGGAACTCCTGTCGCCCTGTCCCAAATAATTGTGGTTTCTCTTTGATTGGTAATTCCAATTGAATCAATTTGTTCTAATGCGATATTACTCTTTTTTAAAACGTTTTTTACCGCATTGATTTGGGTCTCCAATATTTCCATGGGGTTGTGTTCTACCCACCCCTTTTGGGGGAATATCTGAGTAAACTCCTGCTGGGCGACGGCTACTTGATTTCCTTTTTGATCAAATATAATAGCCCTTGAACTTGTAGTTCCTGCATCAAGAGACAAAATATATTGCTTCATAATTTAAATTTGTTTTATCCTGTAAAATATAGTAAAACAGAAACCACTAGTCCTATAAGAACTAAAGATAGAATTAGATCAGTTCTGTTAAATGAATTCTGAAATTCCTGTCTCATTTCATCAGTCATAGTTCCAAAAGATAAACCTTCTATTCTAGAATAATTAGGTAAAGTGCACATCAAACTTACACCCATACATATAAAAACTGAGAAAATAAACATAAAAATAGCCATATGTGCAAAGTTGATTGTTGCAAAAGCAAAAGTTACTCCAGGAACAATAACCCCAGAAAGAATTTCTTCTTGAAAATAAATTTCACTTCCTAATCTCAATACAAGTAGAATCAAACCGCTAATTAAAGTGACTATTGCAGCATCAGAGGTTACCCTTTTCCAAATTATCCCTAAAAGAAATACAGCAGTAACAGGAGGCGCAATATATGACTGGACATTCTGGAGGTACTGATACATAACACCTCCGCCTATATTTTCCATAATTGGAATCCAAATAACTCCCAAGATGACTATAATAGCAGTAGCAATTTTACCAATAGTCAAAAGTGATCTTTCTGACATATCTGGCCTAATTTTTTTATATATATCCATGGTAAAAATGGTAGAGCATGAATTAAAAACTGAGGCCAATGAACTCATTAAAGCAGCCATTAACCCACCAGCTACCAATCCCTTGATTCCGACAGGTAAAAGAGTTTTAACCAACATGGGAAAAGCTCGATCCGCTCTCTCTACAATGTAAACATCTGGTTGTTGGAGGGTCAAAGCATAAGCAATAATCCCAGGAATTAAAAAAATTAAGATTGGTAATAATTTTAAATAGGCTCCAAAAATAGCTCCTCGCCTTGCTATGGTAATATTATTAGCGGCTAGTGTTCTTTGAACAATATACTGATCAGTACACCAATACCAAATTCCTACAATGGTCCCACCGATCAACATACCTGTCCATGGAAAATCAGGATCAGACATAGGTCGCCACATATCAAAATGGTTTGGACTCACAGCAGTAACTACCTCTTGTAATTGCCCCCAACCACCAACTTCATAAAGTCCCAAAATGGTGATAATTACCGAACCAAAAATCAAAACAATGGTTTGCAATGTTTCAGTGTAAATCACCGCTTTCAAACCACCAATAACCGTATAGAATCCAGTGAACAGAACAATACCAATAGCCCCATACCAAAAGGGTATCCCTAACAATTCTGACACAACAATCCCTCCGGCATAGATGGTAATAGAGACCTTAGTTAAAACATAGGCCAACAAAGAAAAAATGGAAAGAAACCATCTAGAGCGGCTATCAAACCTTTTCTCCAAAAATTCGGGAGTTGTAAAGGCACCACTTCTTATGTAAAAAGGCAAAAATAACCATCCCAAAAGTAATACAATCCAAGCATGCAATTCATAATGCGCCATAGGGGTTCCTGATTCAAAACCAGTGCCTGCCAAACCAACTACATGTTCTGATCCAATATTGGAGGCAAAAATCGAAGCTCCAATTACAAACCATCCTACATTTCGTCCTGCCAAAAAATAATCTTCAGTATTTTTATTTTTTTGGATAAATACCCATACTGCAACTCCTAAAAGGGCCAAAAAGTATATTCCTAAAACAATCCAATCCAATTGTTGAAGTACCGATGTCATAATTCTATAGTTTAGCTATACAATAATCAGCAATATAATTAAATATAATGTGTAAGCAATTTTTAGATCAACTCTGATTTTACAGCTTATTCTGTATTTAAAATATTTATATATTTGAGATAAACCGAAACCCAATGAGTCATTTTTCAAGAAGATCTTTCATAAAATCGACAACAGCAGCTTCAAGTGGCTTGTTTTTAATTCCTGATTTTTTAAAAAACGCCCCCAATAACCGCCTTAATATTGCAGTGATTGGTGTTGGAGGAAGAGGAAAGGCCAATTGGAGTAAGGTACCTAGAGAAAATATTTTAGCCCTCTGTGATGTAGATGACAACAGAGCTGCCTCAGGTTATAAAATGTTCCCAAAAGCAAGAAAGTTTAAAGACTTTAGGGTCATGTATGATCAAATGGCTAAAGAAATTGATGCTGTAATCATTACCACCCCTGACCACACTCACTTTGCGGCAACCATGATCGCCATGGAATTGGGTATGCATGTTTATGTAGAAAAACCTTTGGCGCATAATGTATGGCAATTGAGAACTCTAAAAAAAGCCGCAAAATACTACAAAGTTATTTCCCAAATGGGAAATCAAGGGCATACGACCAATGGTATTCGCTTGATAAAAGAATGGTACGATCAAGGCATATTGGGAGAGGTCAGAGAAGTTCATGCCTGGCATGGTGAATTTAATTATGGTCCTGGAAAGTACTGGACAAAACCGGAACGTTTTCCAGCACCCATTCATCCCATACCCGATTATTTGGAATGGAATCTTTGGTTGGGGCCTACAAAATATAGAACATTCAACTCTGCCTACGCACCTAAATCATGGAGAGGTTTTTATGATTTTGGAAATGGACAGTTGGGAGACTGGTCTTGTCATACTCTCGATGGCCCTTTTTGGGCATTGGACCTGGGAATGCCGCATACCGTAGAAGCCACTGTCCCAAGTCCAAGAACTCAATATGGGTTCATTGCAGATCAATCGGTTACCCATTTCAAATTTGGTGCAAGAGGTAAAAAACCTCCCGTGACCCTTAAATGGTATGAAGGCGGAGAAAAACCTAAGATTAGACCTGAATGGGGAATTAAGGAATTTGATCGCTCCGGAATGATCATGATCGGTGATAAAAAAACATTACTTACAGGTGGGAGACCCAATAACCCAAGACTTTTAGTCTCCCCCGAGGAATGGGAAGCCTTCCAAAAAAAACCACCAAAAAAAACAATACCAAGGGTATACGAGGAGGGTCCTGTTCAAGAATGGGTTGATGCAATTAAAGACAATATTCTTCCAGGGTCTCATTTTGGCTATGCCGCTGAATTGACAGAAATGGCATTAGTTGGTGTTCTAGCGCAACGTTTTGCCACAAAAATTAAGTACGATGCTTCTAGAATGAAAATCACAAACCGCCCTGATATAGATGCATACATTAAAGAACCCTCACGAGAGGGGTGGTCTTATGGTGAAAACCTATAAAAAAGTATTAAAACAAATAAAACACGTTCCAAGGATTAAACCAAAGGTTCTAAACTTTTTGATAAAATTTTATGGTAAAATATCAGCTTGTTAAAATCTTTCAAAAGTTGTGAAAATTTTTACGTTTTTTTTAATCTTGCCTTTAGCAATCATGGCACAAACTGAAATGCAACCTTATAGTTTAATACAGAAAATTGGGAATGCAGAGATAAGATTTTACCCACCTGTAATGATGGCTAAATATACTGATATTATTGAAGGTTCGGGATTTGAAAAACTTTTTGGGTACATCTCTGGAAACAACTCCAACAATACTAAAATTGCCATGACCACTCCTGTTCATATTGTCAAAAAAAAAGGAAATAATTCAATGGCCTTTGTTTTACCAAAAAAATTTACAGACACAAATACTCCACAACCCAATGATTCTTCACTAATAGTTTTTGAGGATAAGGGAGGGTACTTTGCAGCCATCAAATATTCTGGATATACCAATAGTTCAAAAGAGAAAGAACATACCGAAATATTACTAAAACAGCTCAAAGACAAAAAAATAAATCTACAGGGAACACCCAGAGTGCTTGTATACAATAGCCCTTATAAATTCATAAATCGTAGAAATGAAATTTTGATACCTGTTGAATTTAAAATTGAAAGAAATGAATAAATATTAACTAACAAAGGTCTGAACTAATGAATATTGTAGGACTATTTCTTATTAACTTAATTTCATGGATTTTTTCATTTCCCCCGGATCATGAATTAAAAAAAGAGATTCAAAAAGCACCCCTTTTTGAAAAGCAAATGATTTTTAAAGGAGAGCGATTTCCAAATATAATTGTCGCACAAGACGGTTCAATAGTTGCCAGTTGGGGAAAAGAGAACTGCATCAGCAGGAGAAGTAGTGATGGTGGTAGTACATGGGAACCCGCTATTGAAATTGGTCCAGGTATTAATGGCGGAGGGTTAACTATGGACGAAAATAGTGGAGAAATAATTGCTTTTATTGAAAAAGAACACCCTCCTTCTGACATAAAATGTTACAGAAGTATAGATAATGGGAAAACATGGAATGAGAGTGAAATTATCATTTTCCCTGACAGTAATGGAATAATTCCTTCAATGCATATGAATGAACATGGAATTTCACTAAAAAACAAAAAATATAAAGGAAGATTAATTAGACCATCTAGATTTTATAATGCTAAAAGTAGTGCTGAAAGAAAGTTAATGTATTCATCGGCAAAAGAAAAAATGTGGAAAGACCAATACACTAACGCAATCTATAGCGATGATGGAGGCAAAACCTGGATCACTAGTGAACCTTTTCCCGCCAAAGGAACAGGAGAGGCAGCAATTGTAGAATTAAGTGATGGAACACTTTATTACAATTCCCGGAGGCATTTTTCTACCGATGGGTTAAATCCAAGAATGCGGCATATTGCAACCAGTAAAGACGGTGGACATTCATGGAAAAATATTTATGTTAGTAAAGATTTACCGGATGGTGAGCAAAGTCGAGATTATGGATTAATGGCTGGTTTGGATCGACTCCCTTATAAAGGTTATGATTTATTAGTTTTTAGTAATATTGAATCTCAGAGCGGACGTAAAAATGGAACAGTTTGGATTAGTTTTGATGGTGGTAAATCATGGCCTATAAAGAGACTCGTTGAACCAGAGGGGTTTAAATATTCTTCAATGACAGTCGGAAGAAAAAATACCCCCAGTGAAGGATATATCTATTTACTCTATGAGACTGGAACTAAAGAAAATATTAATGACTACGGTGGCGGTATGGTAGCAAGATTTAATTTATCATGGTTAATGGAGGGTAATGACATCAATCAATTTTTAAAATAATCCCGTGAAGTTTGATTTAAGTGGAAAAAAGGCTGTGGTAACTGGTGGTAGTAATGGTATAGGAAAAGCCATATCAAATACATTAAAAAGCCAGGGAGCAGAGGTATTTATTCTCGATTTGAATGAGAATCAGTCGCACAAAAAAGCTGGAATCCAAACCATTATTACGGATATTTCTCAATGGAGCCAGATCAATTCTTCATTGACTTCAATTCCCAATACAGTTGATATATTGATAAATAATGCTGGAATTGGATTTGTAGGAAATATTGAACAAACTGAAGAGGCAGATTTTGACCGTTTATACCAAGTCAATGTCAAAGGAGTATTCAACTGTGTTAAGGCCATTTTACCTCGAATGAAAAAAAAAGGAGGTGTTATCATAAATATGGCTTCCATTGTTTCTCATGTTGCAGTTAAAGAACGACTGGGCTACACAATGACTAAGGGTGCAGTTTTTGCCATGACCAACGCCATAGCCAAAGATTACTTATCTTATGGCATTCGATGTAACAGTATTTCTCCTGCTCGAGTTCATACCCCATTTGTAGATGATTATCTCAAAAAAAATTACCTGGAAAAGGAAAGAGAAATGTTTGAAAAGCTTTCAAAAACTCAACCTATAGGAAGAATGGCGGAACCACAAGAGGTTGCAGATATGGTATTATACCTTTGCAGCGATGAAGCTTCTTTTATCACTGGAACTGATTTTCCTATAGATGGCGGATTTATTAAACTCAATGGAAATTAAAATTAAGTATGAAACTAATTAGATATGGAAAACCAGGAAGTGAAAAACCAGGTGTGCAATTAGATAGTGGCAAAAAAATAGATGTATCTGCTTTCGGTTTAAATTATGATGAAGTTTTTTTTGGTTCTGAAGGTCCAAAAAGGTTAAGGGAATGGTTATCTCTCAATCAAGAAAACTGCCCAAAAATAAATGATTATCTTAGGTTAGGTCCACCTATTTGTAGACCTTCAAAAATTGTTTGTGTAGGATTAAATTATGCGAAGCACGCCCAAGAGAGTGGCATGGAAGTTCCAAGTGAACCAGTATTGTTTTTCAAGTCTAGCTCTGCCATTGTTGGGCCTTATGATGAGGTAATTCTTCCAAAAAACAGCAAAAAATCAGATTGGGAAGTAGAACTGGCCGTTGTCATAGGAGCCAAGGCTAGTTATGTTAATGAAAAAAATGCCATGAATCATGTCGCGGGGTATCTTTTACATAATGATATCAGCGAAAGAGAATTTCAATTGGAAAGATCAGGACAATGGGTCAAGGGAAAAAGTTGTGATACTTTCGCTCCCTTAGGTCCGTTTATGGCAACAACAGATGAGATTAAAGATCCCCACAAACTCCACATGTGGTTAAAGCTTAATGGTAAAACCATGCAAGACAGCAATACCTCTGATTTGATCTTTGGTATTCCCAAACTAGTGAGTTACATAAGTGAATTCATGACTTTACTTCCTGGAGATGTGATCTCAACAGGAACTCCATTTGGTGTCGGTTTGGGATTGGATCCTCAAATTTTCCTTAAAGAAGGAGACGAAATGGAATTGGGTATAGAAGGTCTAGGTATCTCCAAACAAAAAGTAAAAGCATTCAAAAATTAAGTATAGATAATGAGAATCGATTCACATCTACATTTTTGGCAGTTTAATCCAATTAGAGATGTATGGATTGATTCTTCTATGGAAAAAATCGCTAAAGATTTTAAACCCAAAGACTTGAAACCCCTCCTTGAAAAATGCAAAATGGACGGTTGCGTGGCTGTTCAGGCTGACCAATCTGAAACAGAAACCGAATTTCTGCTGAAATTGGCCGAACAAAATCCTTTTATTAAGGGAGTAGTAGGTTGGGTAGATTTATCATCCAATGACCTTTCAGAAAGGCTCGAATTTTATTCAAAAAATCCTCTATTCAAAGGTGTAAGGCATATCCTTCAAGCAGAAAAAAAGGGTTTTATGTTGCAAGATTCCTTTTTAAAGGGAATTAGTCAGTTGAAGAATTTCAATCTTACGTACGATATTTTAATCTATCCTCATCAGCTTATAGAAGCTAGAACTCTGGTTGAAAAGAATCCCGAACAAGCTTTCGTCTTAGATCATCTCGCAAAACCATACATCAAAGACCAAAAGATTGATGACTGGTCAACTCATATCAGAAAGTTAGCAAAACATAAAAATGTATATTGTAAATTGTCCGGAATGGTCACAGAAGCTGATTGGAATCATTGGCGGGCACAAGATTTCAAAAAATACTTAACGGTAGCTTTGGAGGCATTTGGTTCCGACCGATTAATGTTTGGATCAGATTGGCCTGTTTGTTTGTTGGCAGGGAGCTATCAACATGTGGTAAAGATCATTGATTTATTTATTGAGGAACTAAAGCCGGAAGAACAAAACAAAATTATGGGAGAAAATGCAATCAATTTTTATAAACTATAAAAGATGGATTTAAATCTTCAGGACAAAATCATAATTGTGACCGGGGGATCAAAAGGAATAGGTCTCGCCATCACCAATTTATTGGCAGAAGAAAAGGCCATTCCTTTTATTGTGAGTAGGGATGAAAAGTCCATTCTAGAAACCATTGAAAAAATTCAAAAAAAAGGTGGCAAATGTTCTTATGCATTAGCAGAACTAACAGATCCCCAACAAGGAAAGGAAGCGATAGAGAAGGCCATTTCTGAATTTGGTACAGTTCATGGCTTGGTAAATAACGCGGGAGTGAATGACGGCATAGGTCTTGAAAATGGAGATTCAGAGCAATTTGTCAATTCTTTGAATAAAAACCTTGTCCATTACTATGTCATGGCTCAGGCTTGCTTGCCTTATCTCAAAGAAAATAAGGGCGCTATCGTCAATATTGGTTCCAAGGTATCTCTAACTGGGCAAGGAGGAACATCAGCCTATGCTGCCGCCTGTGGTGGAAGAAATGCTCTTACTCGCGAATGGGCAGTTGAATTACTACCTCATTCAATTCGAGTGAATGCAGTTATTGTGGCCGAAAGTTATACTCCTCTATACGAAAAATGGATTAATACCTTTCCAAATCCAAAAGAAAAACTAAATCAAATCGAATCTAAAATTCCATTAGAAAAAAGAATGACCACACCAAATGAAATTGCCAATATAGTAGCTTTCTTATTATCAATAAAATCCAGTCATACTACTGGACAATTACTGCATGTAGATGGTGGTTATGTTCATTTAGATAGATCACTAATTACATCACAATGAAAAAAACTGTTGTTTCAAAACAAGTCCTACTCCCCTTTATTCTCATTACCTCACTATTTGCTCTATGGGGTTTTGCAAATGCAGTCACCGATCCAATGGTTCAGGCATTTAAAAAGGTACTGGAATTATCTAATTCTCAGGCTGCTTGGGTACAAATGGCTTTTTACGGGGGTTATTTTTGTATGGCCTTGCCTGCAGCGCTATTTGTTAGGAAATACTCATACAAAGTTGGAGTACTTATTGGTTTAGCACTCTATGCTAGTGGTGCATTACTTTTTTATCCTGCTGCTATCACAGAACAGTTTTGGTTTTTCTGTTTTGGATTATACATACTAACTTTCGGACTAGCTTTTTTGGAAACAACTGCCAATCCTTACATTTTGGCTATGGGTGATAAGGTTACTGCAACTCAGCGACTCAATCTAGCTCAAGCCTTTAATCCATTGGGACTTATTCTTGGGCTCTTGGTTGCTCAACAATTTGTGTTAAAAAAATTACAGTCCGATAATATTTCCGATTTCAGCACTCTGGATGCAGCAAAAAAAGTAATGATCAGAACGGCTGATTTAATTGTTATCAGGGATCCATATGTCATTTTGGGATTAGTTGTAATAGGTGTGTTCATATTAATTGCAGTTTCCAAAATGCCTCAAGCCAAAGACGACGGGGAGATAGCACCACTTAGTTCTACTTTTAAGAGCCTTTTTAAAAATGCAAATTATCGCAACGGAGTAATCTCACAGGTTCTCTACGTAGGAGCTCAGATCATGAGTTGGACTTACATCTATCAGTATGCAGAGGCCATTAATATTTCGAGTGAAAATGCTGCCAACTATCAATTCTTATGTTTTATTGTTTTCTTGATCGGTAGAGCCATTGGCACCTATCTCCTTAGGTTTATCAATTCGGGAAAACTTCTTTTACAATTTGCTATAATGGCTGGAGTTTGTGTTTTAGGAACAGTTTTTATTAATGGAATTTTCGGGCTTTATGCTTTGGTAGGTATATCTTTTTTTATGTCACTAATGTTTCCAACGATTTATGGAATTGCACTTGAAGAATTAGACGAAAAAGAATCTAAAATAGGTGCCGCTGGATTGGTTATGGCAATTGTAGGGGGTGCACTCATGCCAAAGCTTCAGGGAATGGTCATTGATCTTGGGGGAAGCGGTGTCGATGATATTCAAATTATGGGGGTCTCTGAGGTTAATTTTTCTTTCCTGTTGCCTTTATTGTGTTTTATGTTTATTGCTTACTATGGTTGGACGGTAGCAAATCAAACATGATATGAAAAGATATTGTTTAGCATTGGACTTGGTCGACGACCCTATTATGATTAGTCAATACATCGAACATCACAAAGCAGTTTGGCCAGAAATCATCGATAGTATAAAGGAGAGTGGAATCATAGATATGCAAATTTTCAATGTTGCTGATCGACTTTTTATGATCATAGAGGTAGAAGAGGCTTTTAGTTTTGAAAAGAAAAACAAAATGGATAATCATAACCCTTATGTCATTAAATGGGAGGAATTGATGTCTACTTATCAAAAAACATTACCCAACGCTCTGCCTGGAGAAAAGTGGATTTTGATGGAAAAAGTTTTTGATCTCAATACCCAATAGAAAATGATTCGTCTTTTTTGCGTTTTTTTGTTTGCCCTTTTGATCGTTAGTAATTCAGTACCTACGAAATCATCGAAGGAAAATTTACCAAACATTTTATTTTTGTTCGCAGATGACTATACATATGATGCTATCCATGCTTTAGGTAATAATATCATTGAAACACCTAATTTGGATCGACTTATTCAAAATGGTACTCATTTTACTAATGCCTTTAATATGGGAGGATGGAACGGGGCTATTTGTTTGGCTTCGAGGGCGATGATTATTACAGGTAAAACCATTTGGGATGCAAAAACAACCAGTGATCAATGGAGTAAAAAAGAAAACTTAGAAGCCGCTCAACAGAGCTGGGGAAAGCTTTTGGAACAAAAGGGATATCAAACCTATATGACTGGTAAATGGCATATACCGATTGACCCCAAAGTGATTTTTCAGACGGTTCGAAATGTTCGACCCGGTATGCCAAGAGATTTCTTTAAAAAAGAAAATCGAAAAGGCTATAATCGCCCAATAAAAGGTGAGGATGACATATGGAAGGCCTCCGATTCACTCAATGGTGGATTTTGGGAAGGAGGAAAACATTGGAGTGAGGTGATTAAAGATGATGCTTTGGATTTTTTGAAACAAGCGGAGAATAAAGAGGCTCCTTTTTTTATGTATTTAGCTTTCAATGCCCCTCATGACCCTCGCCAGTCTCCTCAATCTTTTTTGGATCGTTATCCGCTTGACAGTATACCTTTACCAAAAAATTGGCTTTCTGAGTACCCATACAAAGATGCCATAGGGAATCCAAAAACATTGAGAGATGAGGCATTAGCACCATTTCCAAGAACTCCCTATGCTGTCAAAACTCATATTAAAGAATACTATGCCATTATATCCCATCTAGATGAACAAATAGGAAAAATTCTAGATTCATTGGAAGCATCTGGAAAGGGAAAAAACACTTATATTTTCTTCACAGGTGATCATGGGTTGTCTGTAGGCAAACATGGTCTTTTAGGTAAACAAAGTATGTTTGATCATAGTATTAGGGTTCCTTTGATTATGACTGGACCAGATATACCCCAGGGTAAAAGAATTGATCATGAAGTTTATTTACAAGATATTATGGCTACCACTTTAGAGCTGGGAGATATACCTCCACCTCAATCAATTGAATTCAAAAGCTTTTTAAACCTAGTGAAAGGTAAAGATGATAAACCACTTTATCCCGGTGGGATTTATGGAGCTTACATGGATTATCAGCGTATGATTAGGAAGGATAACTTTAAACTTTTAGTATACCCTAAGATAAATAAAGTCCTATTATTTGATTTAAAAAATGACCCTCATGAAATGAATGATTTATCAAATGATTCAAGATATTCGGAGAGAATTAAAATTATGTTTAGAGACTTAATTAATCTTCAGATTAAAACGAAAGACACTCTCAATCTCTCGCACATTTTACTGAGAATCTAAATTTAATAAATTCCCGAAAATCGGTATATTTGAATTTAAATTTGAAAAATCAAAAA
>Ga0181568_10001100_pt1 | contig 24950 bp, 24 predicted proteins | sample 101ome_20_FD_133758 | JGI IMG/M metagenome (GOLD analysis project Ga0181568, IMG submission 133758) | Coastal salt marsh microbial communities from the Groves Creek Marsh, Skidaway Island, Georgia - 101404AT metaG (megahit assembly) | ecosystem: Environmental > Aquatic > Marine > Intertidal...
CCAATCGCCCACCGCACTGACAGGCCAGCGCCTCGGCGCGCAAGAACGCGTCGCCCGCAAAATCGGTATCAGAATCGAAAGTTACGCTCTCAGCCATAGCACATGATTATGGCACGAGATTTACGCCGGTGGGGCAAATTTGGTCAAATCAATGCCTTTAACGGCGCTTTGATATTCCTCCAAAGTCGGCGTGCGGCCCAAAACCGTCGACAACACCACCACCGGGGTTGAAGCGAGCAGCGACTCGCCGGCTTTGTCATCGCTATCTTCAACCACGCGGCCTTTAAACAATCGGGTCGAGGTCGCCATGACCGTATCGCCTTTGGCGGCTTTTTCCTGATTGCCCATGCACAAATTGCAGCCCGGGCGTTCCAGATAAAGCGTGTTTTCATAAGCCGTGCGTGCTGCTTGTTTTGGCGCATCATCGTCAAATTCAAAACCGGCATATTTTTGCAAAATATCCCAATCGCCTTCGGCTTTCAGCTCATCGACAATATTATAGGTCGGCGGCGCAATGACCAAAGGCGCGTTGAACGACACATGGCCATTTTCGTTCTCCAAATTGCGGAACATTTGCGCGACGATTTTCATATCGCCCTTATGCACCATGCACGAGCCGACAAAGCCCAAATCAACTTTCTTCTCGGCGCGATAATGCGAGATGGGACGTATCGTGTCATGCGTATAGCGCTTGGAAATATCGGCATTTTCGACATCGGGGTCGGCAATCATCGGCTCATTAATGGCATCCAAATCGACCACCACTTCGGCAAAATAAGCGGCATTGGCATCCGGCGTCAGCGCCGGTTTGTTACCCGATTTAATCTCGCCAATGCGCTTATCGGCAATATCAATCAGCCCTTGCAACATATGCGCGGCATTATCCATGCCCTTATCGATCATCACTTGAATGCGCGCTTTGGCGATTTCCAGCGAGCCGATCAAGGTCTCATCATTGGAAATGCATATTGAGGCTTTGGCCTTCATCTCCGCCGTCCAATCGGTAAAGGTGAAGGCTTGGTCGGCCAAAAGCGTGCCGATATGCACTTCAATGACACGGCCCTGAAACACATTATCGCCGAATTGGTCGAGCATTTGCGCCTGCGTCGCATGCACCACATCGCGAAAATCCATATAATCTGCCATTTGCCCCTTAAAGGTCACTTTCACGCTTTCAGGTATCGGCATGGTCGCCTCACCGGTGGCCAGCGCCAAAGCCACTGTGCCGCTATCGGCGCCAAAGGCGACGCCTTTCGACATGCGGGTATGGCTGTCGCCACCGATAATAATGGCGCGATCATCAACCGTAATATCGTTCAGCACTTTGTGAATGACATCAGTCATGGCGTGATATTCGCCTTTTGGGTCGCGCGCCGTAACTAGGCCAAACTTATTCATAAAGGCCATGAGGCGCGGCGTATTGGCTTGCGCCTTGGCGTCCCAAACCGACGCCGTGTGGCAGCCCGATTGGTAAGCGCCATCGACACTGGGCGACAAAAGGGTCGCCGCCATGGCTTCCAATTCCTGTGCCGTCATCAGACCGGTCGTGTCTTGGCTGCCGACAATATTGACTTGCACGCGGACATCCGAACCGGCATGCAGCGGCTTGTCTGAACTGCGCCCCAGCGCATTGGCGTTAAAGATTTTTTCAACCGCCGTCAGTCCCTGCCCGTCATGCGAAATTTCTTTCGACGGGGCAAACACCGGTGTCAGTTCAACGCCCAATGTCTCGCAGGCAAAGCTTTGCAGTTTTTTGCCGAAGACAATGGCGTAAGAACCGCCGGCTTTCATGAATTCGACTTTCTGCGGCGTAAAACTGTCGGCCATATCGACTAATTCTTCGCTGCCATCATCGCTATAGAGTTTTTTCTTGGCCGTATTAATGGTCAAGACCGTGCCGGTTTCGACCGAATATTTTTGTTCCAAAACCGCATTGCCGTCATTGTTCAAAAGCGGCTTGCCGTCCTCGCCGATTTTTTTCACCCAATTTTTCAAATCGACACCAATGCCGCCCGTGACCCCGACCGTGGTCAGGAAAATTGGAGAAATGCCGTTTGTGCCGGCGACAATCGGCGCAATATTGACAAAGGGCACATAGGGGCTGGCTTGGCGGCCGGTCCAAAGGGCGACATTATTGACCCCCGACATGCGCGATGAGCCGACGCCCATTGTGCCTTTTTCGGCAATCAGCATGACCCGCTTATCAGGATGTTTTAATTTCAGCGCTTCAATCTCTTTTTGCGCGGCTTCGGAAATCATGCATTTACCGTGCAATTCGCGGTCTGAGCGCGAATGCGCTTGATTGCCCGGTGACAGCAAATCTGTCGAAATATCGCCCTCTGCGGCAATATAAGTGACGACCTTAATTTCTTCTTCAATATCGGGCAGCTTGGTGAAAAACTCGGCTGCCGCATAGCTTTCGAGAATGTCTTTGGCAATCTCATTGTCCGCCGCATAGGCCGCTTGCAAACGCGCCATATCGGCCTCATAGAGAAATACTTGCGTCTTCAACACGTCGCCAGCTTGCACTGCCAGTGCCGCATCCTCGCCAAGCGCCACATCAAGCAGCACCTCAACCGACGGCCCGCCCTTCATATGCGACAATAGCTCAAAGGCAAAATCCGTGGAAATTTCGTCAACCGTCGCCTGACCGAGAATAATCTCTTTCAAAAACGCCGCTTTTTCACCGGCCGCGCTGGTTGTGCCGGGCAATGTGTTATAAATGAAATAATGGAGCGCATCGGCGCGGTGCCCATTATCGGGCTGCTTTATCAAGCGGATGATTTCCGCCAGCAAATCGCCATCATCAATCGGCTTGGCGCTCAAACCTTGCTGCTTGCGGGTTTCGATATTTTCCAGATATGCGTCATAAAGGGCCATCATCTCGCTCTTGTCTTGTTACCTTGAAAAGCTCTTACTGCGTCACTTTCGATAAGTCAAATCGCCGCACTTCTCAGCCATCAAGGTCGCGTTTGGCGGGCAGTAAAAGCGGCGTGCGTTCAGCCGAAAAGCGCAGCGCCCAACCATTGAAACGATTATTCAACCGGCCCGCCAAAGCTTTGATGTCGTCGCTTGCATCAGCATTGGCGCGCGCGCTTATGCGGCTCCAAATTACCGTCGCCGCGCCGACATTCTCATATGTCAGGCTGAGCCCGTCTTCAAATTGCAATGTAAAGGGACGCGCCGTGTCAAAATTAATCGCCTCGGCGCGCGCTACATCATCGGGGCGCAAAGCGGCAAAACGGTCGAGCCAGTTTTGTGCTCCGCCCAACGACCAGCCGGAGCCGATACGAAGCATTGAAAAAGCACCGGCGCCGGAACCAAAGCGCACTTTCGTTAATTTGTCGCTTTCATGGCGCGGCAGGGTGGGGTCTATCCACGCCGCCATATCAGGATTGCGCGGCAAGCGGCCGCGCGCCAGCCAGCTTTGCACGCTGTCTTCGCGGCGCACATAAAATTGGCGTAATTCGGGGCCGTAATTCTTCACCTCTTGGGTTGCTTCGCTCTCGCTTTGCTGCTCCTTGCCGAGCAAAAGCGAGGCCAATATTTGCCCTTCTCCATCACTGACGCGAAAGCGCACTGCTGCTCCCAAATCTTCCGGCACAGCCAGCCCCAAAGAGCGATGCCAATCCGCTTGCGCGGTGCGCGCTTCCAAAGCCTTCAAATCGGCCAAAGCCAAAAGCGTTTCATTGACCAACTCATCATTGGCCGGATAGTTCCATCGCTCATCCACCGTCCAGCCCGTCTCAGTGCGGCTCACATGCAAAGCGCGCGCGCCAGACAGCCCGCGCCCATGCGTCACTTCCAATTTTTGGGCTTTATCGATCTGTGCCGCATAATCGGCCAATAATAGCTGCGGCGGCGCGACCGCATTGACCGGTCGTTCGCCGATTAGCGCGATCAATGCCAAAACAAGACTGGCAAGGGTAACCAAGCCGAGCCGGCGCAAAAGACGTGTCATATCCATCAGCCGGCTCCTTGTTTTTGACCGCCGGTCGTTTCATCGACAATCAGACCGCCGGCCTTTTGCGTCGCCAAGCGTCGGCGTCTTTGCCGCCATGCCAAAATCACCGCCAGAACCGAAATCATCAGCGGCATGATGATGATATTGGCCCAAGTGAGACGGCTTTCCAGCGCCTCAATATCGCGGCGCAAATCGCCCTGCACGCGGCGCAGCGCTTTGCGCGCTTGCAGCAATTCAGCGCGATAGGCGCTTGCCGCCTTATCGGCTTCGGCCAATTGCGCGCCTTGTTCCAAACGGTCAAGCTCGGCCTGCGCCGCCTCAATACGCGCCACCAGATTTTGCTGCTCGGCGAGATATTCGGTTTCCGCCGCGCGCCTTAAATCTTCAATACGGCTGAAGGGCCGCGCCGCTTTTTCGCGTCCGCGCAGCGAGATAAGATCATTTGAGCCCATCAGATTTTCCACCGCATTGAGCAGAAACTTTCCATTATCGGCAATCGGCACACCGAAGCGCTGGCCGAGATAGTTTTGCTCCGACACCCAAAACCGGTCATCAAAAAAATCGCTATCGGCAAAGACAATAATATTGGCCGCTTGCGTGCTGTCTTTATGGTCTTGCGGCTTGGCGCGCTCGCCCTTTTCAGTCTCGCTTTCAGGCGGCCCGTCAAAGGCACTGACAATTGGGCCGGCGAGGCGCGCGGCGATGGTATAGGGCGCTTCACCGACGGCAAAACGGCGTTGCAGCGCATCCGGCGTCGGCGCGCTCAGCACATAATCGCGGGTCATCAAACCGGCTTCATCAGATGAGGTGACGAGCGGCGTGAAATCGGTGCTTGCGCCTTCCAAGGGCTGCAAAGCACCGACCGTGCCGATATTGAGACGGTCTATATTACCGGTTACCGGATCATCGCCATTCATTTCAGGCGGCCCCAAACCCATCCAGAGAATATAATCTGTCAGGGCGCGCCGCGCATCACGACCGGCGGCGACGCGCTGAGCGCGTTTGCGGTCGGCGACAATCATATCGGAGAGCATGCGCACACCCCATTGCCGCATCAAAAGCGGCATATTTGATTGCTCGGTATAGCCACGCAAAGGTTCGCCATTCGGCCCGGCCGTCAGGCTGACCTCGGATTGCGGGTCCAAAAAAGCAATGACACGGCCGCCGCGCATGACAAATTGGTCGACCGCATAAGCTTGAATATCGCTAAGCGGACGCGGATGCGCCAAAAGCAGCACATCGACCCGCTTGGGTATTTTCACACTATCGGGGGCGATGAATTCAATGGCGAAGCGATCAGCCAATTCGGCATAGATTACAAACGGCTGCGACTGGCCGCGCATGGCCGCCATAATGCCGCCGGCACCGGTATCGAGCGGTAAATTGGAAATAATGCCGAGCACCGGCTTTTGCGGACGCGCCAAATTATGCAGCAGCCGCGCCACATCATATTCCAAATATTGCTGTCTTTCAGTGGCAAAATAGGGAATGATTTCGACATTATCGACCAGATTGGTGCCGACAAGACCGAAATAAACCACCTCGCCCTCGGCCACCGGACGCGCCACCAGACCTTGCCCAACCGCTTGGTCTTCAGCCTCAGAAAAAGGTTCAGGGTCGATAATCTCCAATTGCACCATGCCGTCTGACGCCATGGTTATTTCTTCCAACATATCGCGCACGCGCTGCGCCTCAACCCGCAAGCCGGGCTGGTTGGCGGCAATGCTGCGCGAATAATAAAATTTCAAGCGCACCGGCTCTTGCAAACCGGCGACAATATTGCGCGTGCCGTCGCTCAGCGTGAACAGCCCGTTTTCGGTCAAATCGAGCCGCGCATTGCGGAGCGTCAAATTGGAAAACAAATTGAGGCTGACAAAAATCAGCGCCAGCAAAGCCAAGGCCACACCGTGCGGCCGAGCGGCGAAAATGTTGGAAACGCGCGCGCCCATTACGCCCCCTCCGCTTTTTTCATATCGACGACAATCACCGTTGCCATCAAAAACACGCCGATAAGGGTGGCGAAAAACATCACATCGCGCATATCAATGACGCCACCGGTTATGGCACGAAAATGAGTGAGCAGGGAAAAGCCGGCCAGCGTTTCAATCAAGGCTTGCGGCGCCCAGCCGTCAAATAATTCCAACACCAAAGGCGCCCCCGATACGGTGAATAAAAAACACACAACAACGGAAATCACAAAGGCAATGACCTGATTGCGTGTCAGTGCCGACAGGCACGAACCAATGGCGAGATAGCCGCCGGCCAGCATGAGCGAACCGACATAGGAGGCGAAAATGACACCATTATCCGGCTCGCCCAAATAATTGACGGTCAGCCAAATCGGAAAAGTCAACGCCAGCGCCAGCGCCGAAAAGGCCAAAGCGGCGAGATATTTGCCGATGACCACGGCGGTGAGCGGTATCGGCAAAGTCAATAAAAGCTCAATCGACCCGTTGCGCCGCTCTTCAGCCCACAGCCGCATGGAAATGGCAGGTAAGAAAAACAGATAGAGCCACGGATGGAACATGAAAAAGCTGGTCAAATCGGCCTGCCCCATGGCGAAATAAGCGCCCAGATAAAAAGTCGCCAAACCATTGGCCAGCAAAAATACAATGATAAAGACAAAGGCCAAAGGGGTGGTGAAATAACCGGCAAATTCACGCGCGGTAATGGCTGTGAGGGCGCGCATCATGAGGCCGCTCCCTTATCATTTTCCATTCCAGTGGCATGAAACGGCGCTGCCGCCGGACGCGCCTTGCCGGTCAGCGCGCCAAATACGTCATCCAGCCGACCGGTTTCCAACGCGAGTGCGCGCGGTGCCAATCCGGCCGCACCAATAGCGGCGCGCATATCGGCCAAGAGCGCGCCGGGCTCAGTGCCGTCAGCGGCAAAAATATGCAATGTGCTTTCATCGCCGCGCGTCACCAATTCGGCACTTCGATGGTTTATGTTTTGCAGCAGATTTTGCGCGGCGGGCAATTGCTCATGCGCCAAAGTCAGGGTCACTGTGCCGCTATAGCGCGAGCGCGCGGCCAAAGCGCTGGGCGTGCCCTCGGCAACAATTTGCCCGCGATCGATAATCATTGCCGCGCCGCAAACCGCATCGACTTCTTCGAGAATATGGGTGGAAATAATAATCGCCTTATCGCGCGCCATATCGGTAATGGCGCGCCGCACTTGAAATTTCTGATTGGGGTCAAGCCCGTCTGTCGGCTCATCCATCACCAACACATCCGGGTCATGGACAATGGCTTGCGCCAGACCGACCCGGCGGCGATAGCCTTTCGACAATGTATCAATCGGCTGATCCAACACGCCGTGCAATTCGGTCATCTCAATGGCGCGCGCCTCAGCAGCGCGCGCCGCCGCTTTATCGAGGCCGCGAATTTGCGTGATGAATTGCAAAAAGGCGCGCGGCGTCATATCGGGCCAAGCCGGTGCGCCTTCTGGCAAATAGCCGAAATGGCGCTGCGCCGCCAACATATGGTCGCAAATATCCATGCCCATAATGCGCGCCGTGCCGCTGCTCGGGCGCAAAAAGCCGGTAATCATTTTCATCGTCGTCGATTTGCCGGCCCCATTGGGCCCCAAAAAGCCCATCACCTGACCGCGCGCGACAGTGAAGGACAAATCATTGACGGCGGTAAAATCACCGAATTTTTTGACCAAATGTTCGACTTCAATCATGCGCCTTACTCTTCACTCCCTAAAAAGCTTTCTACCTTTAGGTGAAGCAAGCGACGCTGGCAATGCGCTTTTATGTCCAAAACCCTTGCCTCCCCATGGTGTTTTTCAAGAAAACGCCCGACGCGCCAGTCATGGGAGGAGAGAACAAGGCGGCGCGCCGGGCGAGGCTTATCAAGCAGCTTCCATCATCACTTTGAATGGGACAAGAAAAAGACCGAATTGGGGCAATTTCGAGGCATTTTTGCCCGCTGTGCAAAGCGGTAAAACTTGCATTCGGCGCGCCAAAGCGTCACCATGGGGGCATGAGCAAATCAACCAGGCAATTGGTGATTGTCGGCAACGCCTTTGAACGCGAACGACGCGACGCGCAAGCAACACCCAAACGGGTCATGTGGACGCGCGATGAGCTGGCTGATTTATTGAACGTCTATGGCCGCATGGTGGCGGCGGGTATGTGGCGCGATTATGCGATTAATGACGGCCGCGAGGCGGCAGGATTTTCGATTTTCCGCCGCGCCAGCGAAGTGCCGCTTTTCCGCATTGATAAAATTCCTGCGCTCAAACGCAAGCAAGGCCAATATGTGCTGCACGCCATGGATGGGCGGGTGTTGCGCCGCGGCCATGATTTGGCGGCGCTGATGCGGTTTTTTGACCGCAAGGCTTTGCGTCTCATAGACTGAGCACCTTATTGATTGCGCGCCTCATTGCGCGGTTTTTCAAAAAAGGCAAAATAAAACCCGGCATGAAAGCCGGGTTTTAGGTTTTGAAAAGCCGTGCCGCTACTCACGATTGCCGAGGAATTGCAGCAGGAACAAGAACATATTGATGAAATCCAAATACAGGCGCAGCGCCCCCATAATGGCTTTCTTTTCGGCGATGTCGCGGCTGTCACCGGCGAAATAAATACGCTTAATGTCTTGTGTATCATAGGCCGTCAGTCCGGCAAAAATCAGCACACCGATGACCGAAATGGCGAAATGGATGGCCGGGCTTTGCATAAAGAAATTGACGATAGACGCCAAAATAATGCCGATAAGCCCCATAAACAGGAACGAGCCCATGCCGCTCAAATCGCGCTTGGTGGTGTAGCCGTAAAGCGACAAAGCGCCGAAAGACGCGGCGGTAATCAGGAAAGTGCGGACCACGGAAACGCCGGTAAAGGCGAGCAATACATAAGACAGGGAAAGCCCGGTCATGGCGGCGTAAATCCAAAACGTTGTTTTCGCCGCGCGCTCGCTCATGCGATGCAGCCGCGCTGATAAATACAGCACCATGCCAAGCGGCGCGAAGACGACCAGCCAAATCAGCGGCGTTTGCGCCAAAGCGACATAAATACCGGAAGCCGCACCAATATAGGCGGTCAGTGCCGTGGCCAGCAGACCCAGCCCCATATAATTATAGACTTTGGTCATATAAATGCGCAGACCCTCATCAACCGCTTGCGCGCGCGCCTCGGTCGCCTGCGTGGTTTGATTATTCGACCAGTTCTCAGCCATTTCTCATATCCTTTCGAAATTGCGTTACTGATTATATCACCATAAATCTTGTCATTTTCAAGACGTTTTGTGCGAAATTTTGCTTATTCGCTGCGTAAAACCGGCGCGGCCGGGGCGCCGAGTGCCCGATATGTGCCCAAAAGCCCCAAAGTGACGGTCAAAAACACCGCGCCCAGCACGGTCAGAGCCAAAGTAGCGGGCAAAAAGACAAATTCCGCCTGCATGGCACCGACAATCAGCCCATAGGCGGCAAGCGTGCCGGCCGCCGCGGCAATCAGCGCCGCGCCCAGCCCCATCAGCGCATATTCCAGTGCAAAGGCCAGCATGATACGCGCGCGCGTCGCGCCCAGCACTTTCATCACCACCGCATCATAAACACGCGCACGATGGCCGCTTGCCATGGCACCGGCCAAAACCAAAATACCGGCCAGCATGGTCAGCAAGCTCATGGCGCGAATACCGAGGCCGAGATTGTTCAAAATATCGCGCATGGTGGCCAATGCCTCTTTGACGCGAATAATCGTGATATTGGGAAAATCGCGCGCCATAATGCGCGAGAACCCGACCTCATCTTGCGCCGCAAGGCTCAGCGAGGCGAGATAGCTATGCGGCGCATTTTTCAAAGGCGCGGGCGAAAACACCATGATGAAATTCAATCCGCCCGAGGCCCAATCGACATGGCGCAAATTGGCAATCTCGGCCTTAAGCGGTCGGCCCAGCACATTGACTTCAATCATATCGCCGACCTCAAGCCCCAACTCACCGGCTTCTTCCGCAGCAAAAGAGACAAGCGGCGGGCCAGCATAATCTTCCGGCCACCAAGAACCGGCAATAATTTCGCCGCCATCGGGCGGCAGCGCCGCATAGGTCAGGCCGCGATCGCCGCGCAGCACCCAAGCGGCCTCGGGCGGGGCATTATAATCGGCCGCGGCAATGCCTTTGAGCGATAAGACTTGCCCGCGCAACATGGCCGCTTGTTCAATCATACCGGCCGAGGGCTGGCTCTCAGCCACGCGCAACACATCATCAATTTGCTGCGGCCCGATATCGAGCAGGAAAAAGCTCGGCGTGCGTTCCGGCAAATCGCCGCTAATTTGTTCGTTAATATTCCCGTCAACCATGGAAATGGCCGATAACAGCGTCACCGATAGGCCAATGGACAGCATGACCGCGCGCACCGGCGCTTGCGGGCGCGTCATATTGGCCAAGGCCAAGCGCAATTCCGGCCGCTTGGGGCGCCCGACCCTTTTCGCCAGCCAAACCAAAAGCGCCGCCGCACCGCGCAAAGCAAAATAAGCGCCGGCCACACCAATGGCGAACCATAGGGCGACATCACGACGCTCGGAAATCAACATGGCCAATGCCGCCAGAGCGATAAAGCAAAATCCAATGGCGATAATATAAGGCCAGGGTGGGGCCTGATATGACTCCGCCGCATCGGCACGGAACAGCGCCGTGACCGGTGTCCGCTCAACTTGGCCCAAAGGCCACAGCGCAAAGGCCGCCGCGGCCAATAAGCCGAAGCCGCTGGCCGCCAATAGCGGGGCGGGGTAAAGCCCGACCACCAAATCGACCGGTAGCAAAGCACCGAACAGGCTTTTCACAATGAGCGGCGTCGCCGCGCCCAGCGCCAGACCGGCCACCAGCGCAAACAAGCTTAAAACCCCGATTTGCACGGCATAAATGCGGAAAATAAAGCGGCCCGATGCACCCAAAGCCTTTAACACGGCAATGGTCTCGCGCCGCCTTTGCAAATAGGCGTGAATGGCATTACCGACGCCGACCCCGCCGACCACCAAAGCGGTGAGGCCGACCAAAGTCAAAAACATGCCAAGGCGTTCGATGAAACGGCGCATGGAGGGCGAGGCATCGCTGCGGTCGCGCAGCCGCCATCCGGCCAGAGGAAACCGTTTTTGTGTCGCGCCGACCACTGCCTTGACCGCACCATTATCGGCATTATCGGGCAGACGCAGGCGATAGTGAAAATTGATGAGCGCACCGGGGCGCAAAAGACCGGCCGCTTTTAACGTGTTGTGGCGCACCATTAAGCGCGGGGCCAAGGGAAAACCGCCGGCATTGCGGTCAGGTTCTTGTGCAATGACGCCATTCAAGCGCAATTGAATATCACCCAATTGCACCACCGCCCCAACTGCGAGGCCGAGCCGGTCGAGCAAGCCTTGCTCCACCGCCGCGCCGTCAATGCCGTCGCGCGTCGCCAGCGCTGCTGCCAAATTCGTATCCTTAACCGCAATTTCGCCGTAAAGCGGATAGGCGGCATCGACCGCTTTGGCTTCAACCAACATGGCTTCATCTTGATGGCGCAGCATGGCGCGCATGGTGGCGATTTCCGACAATCGGCCATTGCCCGACAGAAAATCCCTTTCTTCCGCGCTGGCCGGTCGATGGATAAGACGCACATCAATATCGCCGCCCAAAATGTTTTGCCCTTGCGCCACCATGCCGGCGACCAAAGCGGCCGAAAGCGAGCCGACGCCGGAAATGGTAAAAATACCCAATATCAAACAGAGTAGGAAAATCCGAAAGCCGGGGAGAAACCCCCATTTGGTGCCGCGCCCGCCATCGCCGCGCATTTCGCGCTGCGCCAGCCGCGCGGCCAGCCCCCAACCCAATCGTTTCGGCTTATTCGGTCGGTCGCGCATCAGGCCAATAACCCGTCGCGCATGGTCAATGTGCGGTCGCATTTTTCAGCCAAAGCGCGGTCATGGGTGATGAGGAAAAGCGTCGATTGGCGGTTTTTGGCGAGGTTCAAAATCAATTGCATAATGTTTTCGCCGGTCGCTTGGTCGAGATTGCCGGTCGGCTCATCGGCAAATAAAACTGGCGGGTCAGCAACCATGGCACGCGCCAAAGCAACGCGCTGTTGTTCACCGCCAGACATTTGCGCCGGATAATGGTCATATCTGTCGGCGAGGCCGACCTCGTCCAAAATCGCGGCGGCGCGGGCGCGGCAATCTTTTTCACCGGCCAATTCGAGCGGCAGAGCGGTGTTTTCCAATGCCGTCATGGTCGGCACAAGGTGGAAGCTTTGAAAGACAATACCGATATGGGTGCGCCGAAAGCGCGCCAAATCATCTTCGTTCATGGCGCCATAATCGCTGCCTGCGACAGTGACAGACCCGCCCGTCGGCGGTTCCAATCCGGCCAATACCATAAGCAGGGTGGTTTTGCCCGAACCTGACGGGCCGATAAGCCCGACCGTCTCACCGGCAGCAATGGATAAATCAATACCGCGAAGTATATTGACGTCACCCGCGCGACTGGGCAGGGTAACGGTCAAATTTTCGGTTTCAATCATTGCATTGGGTCTTTCTCATGGTTTTCAAATCACCGCCCGATTTGTCCTATATAGAACGCAAGGCTGCGTCAAATCCGTTGCCACTTTGGCAGGCAGCGGCACGACACTTTGTGTGTTTGTTTACGCTGATTATCGCCTTATGGATGAGCGCAACATTAATGGCATGGGCGCAAAGCGACGCCAAAACCGTTCATCTGGTCGCTTTGGGCGACAGCCTGACCGCCGGTTACGGGCTCGCCCCACGCGACGGCTTTACCGCACAATTACAGGCCGCATTGACGGCCAAAGGCCACCGCGTGCGCGTGCATAATGGCGGCGTGTCGGGCGATACCAGCGCCGGCGGCTTGGCGCGACTCGACTGGGCAGTCGGGCGCGAAGCGCAAGCCGTGATAGTCGAGCTGGGTGCCAATGATATGTTGCGCGGCCTGTCGCCCAAAGTGACGGAAAAAAACCTTCGCCAAATCATCGAAAAACTGCAAGCGCGCGGGCTTGAGGTGATGCTGGCCGGCATGCTGGCCGCACCCAATTTGGGGCCGAGCTATGGCGAAGCCTTTAACGGTCTTTATCCGCGCCTTGCCAAACAATATGGGCTGGTATTTTATCCGTTTTTCTTGGATGGTGTAGCCGGAGACCCGCGCCTCAATCTGGGCGACCGCATCCACCCCAATCGTGACGGCATTGCCGTCATTGTCGAAAATATTTTGCCGACGGTCGAGAAGCTGTTGGCACGCATCGCATCATAAAACAAATAGGGAGTTTTCATGGAATATCGTCGTCTCGGACATACCGACATTGAAGTCAGTGCCATTTGCTTGGGTACCATGACATGGGGGCAGCAAAACACCGAAGCTGAAGGCCATGAACAAATGGATTATGCGGTTGAAATGGGGATTAATTTCTTCGACACGGCAGAAATGTATGCCGTGCCGCCAATGGCTGAAACGCAAGGCAAAACGGAAGAAATCATCGGCACATGGTTTCAAAAAACCGGCAAGCGGCAGGATATTATTCTCGCCACCAAAGTGGCAGGTCGCGCGCCGATGAATTGGCTGCGCGATGACGGCAGCGGCACAGAGCAAACACCGGCACAAATTCACGAAGCGGTCGATAAAAGCCTGAAACGCTTGCAGACCGATTATATTGACCTGTATCAGCTGCATTGGCCCGACCGCCCAATCCGTATTTTCGGCGGCTTGGGACATAAGGAAATGGGCGGCGAGATTAATAAAATTGAAGATATTTTGGGGGCGCTGGCCGATATTCAAAAAGCCGGTAAAGTGCGCCATTTCGGCCTGTCCAATGAGACACCTTGGGGCATTATGAAATTTCTCCATCATGCACAAATGGATGAAAGCCTGCCGCGCGTCGTGTCGGTGCAAAATGCCTATAATCTTTTGAACCGCATTTACGAGCTTGGCGCGTCGGAAATTTTCCACCGCGAGGGCGTCGGCCTATTGGCTTATTCGCCCTTGGCGCAAGGCTATTTGACCGGCAAATATCAAGGCGGGGCAACGCCCCAAGGCTCGCGCAAACAATTATTTGACCGCTTGCAGCGTTATGAGGTGGACGGAGCGGAAGAGGTGATTGACGCCTATCTCGACATTGCCAAAAAATACGGGCTTGATGCCTCGCAATTGGCCAATCAATTCGTCACCACACGCGATTTCGTAACCTCAAACATTATCGGCGCAACCAGCATGGATCAGTTGAAATTGGCGGTGACCAGCATAGATGTTGAATTGACCGATGAGATATTGGCCGATATCGACAAAGTGCATTTGCGCGCACCCAATCTGTGCCCGTAAACCGAGCCTGTAAGAGGAAAATATGGTTGAGAAACTGACTGCCGCTGAAAAGAAAAAAGCGATGAGCCAGCTGTCCGGCTGGAAAAAAGTCAGTGGCCGCGAGGCCATTAAAAAGACCTTTATCTTTGCCGATTTCAATGCCGCTTTCGCGTGGATGAGCCGTGTCGCCATGCAGGCCGAAAAAATGGACCATCACCCCGAATGGGATAATGTTTATAAAACCGTCAATGTGGTGTTGACCACACATGATGCGGGCGGGTTGTCGCCGCTCGATATCAAGCTGGCCCGCTTTATGGACAAAACGGCGGGCGCGGCCAGTAAGGCGGCGGCAAAAGCCAAGGGGCGGAAAAAATAAATGACCGGCGCGCGTATCGGCCTGGCTGATATTGGCGTTCTCGCATTGCTGATTGTATTGGCCGTCGGCACGGCGTTTTTGCAAAACCGCCATCAGCCTTTGGCGCTTTATGACCAGAATATTCGTGCCACGATTGGGGCGCAGATAGAAGCCTTTCGCGCGCAAGATGATGTCAGCGCCTTCGCCCATGCCTCGCCCGATTTGCGCGCCCAATTTGTTGCCCCCAATCGCTTTATGGCCATGGTGCGGGCCCATTATCGACCGGTCGTCACGGCGCAACAATTCAGCTTTACCGGCCGCGCCCGTGCCATATCGCAAACCCCGCAGATACGGCTGCAAGATGTTTATTTGGTCGATGATCGCGGCACCAGCCATAAGGCGCGCTATATGATGCAAAAACAGCCGGACGGATCTTGGAAGATCGCCGGCTGTCAATTGCTCGCCTCAAACCAAATGGATATTTGAGGCGCTTATCCCTAGCGGGGGGCTTTACTGCCCCTAGCGGGGGGCTTTACTTCCCCTAGCGGGGGGCCATGCGAATGGCACCGTCAAGGCGTACATCTTCGCCGTTGAAATAATTCACTTCGCACATGGTGGCAGCCAATTTGGCATATTCTTCCGGCAGGCCGAGGCGTGACGGATAAGGCACCATGGCGCCCAAAGCTTGGCGCACATTTTCCGGCGCGCCGGCCAGCAGCGGCGTGTCGAAAATGCCCGGCAAGATGGTGTTGACGCGAATGCCTTCGCGCGACAAATCGCGGGCAATCGGCAAAGTCATGCCGACCACGCCGGCTTTGGAGGCTGAATAAGAAGCCTGACCGATTTGCCCGTCTTCTGCCGCCACTGAGGCGGTGTTGACGATGGAGCCGCGATCGCCGCAAGGCAGCGGGTCAAGGCTCATCATACCGGCCGCCGATTTGGCGATGCAGCGAAATGTGCCGACCAGATTAATCTGAATGATGAGATTAAACGCATCGAGCGGGAAGTGATTAATGTCACCGCTTTCCTTATCGCGCGAGGCGGTTTTCACCGCATTGCCGGTGCCGGCGCAATTAATCAAAATGCGCTCTTGACCGAGGGCGTCGCGGATTTTGGCAAAACCGGCATCAACCTCTTCATCTGAAGTCACATTAACCTTGGCAAAAGCCCCGCCAACTTCTTTGGCAACCGCTTCGCCTTTTTCTTCATTCAAGTCGAAAATGCCGCATTTCACGCCTTTTTCAGCGAGCAGACGCACTGTCGCCTCACCCAGACCTGACGCGCCGCCAGTGACAATGGCGGTAATGTTTGAATCCAATTTCATAATTTCTCTCCCACAAAATGGCCTCGCATAGGGGCAAACCATATTCAGTCATAGGGCGGCGTGCAAGCCCCATTTCAGCCGATAAAGCTTACGGCGCAGGCGGTGCTTTTTCGCCCTCGCCTTTTTGCAAACCGGCTTCGCGCCGCACAATATAAAAGCTCGATGCCACAATAATGGAGGCACCGATAATGGTATATATATCGGGCACGCTGGCAAAAACCAGCCAGCCCGCCAAAGCGGCAAAAATCAGTCGCGAATAATCGACCGGCGCAATGACGCTGGCCTCACCCATTGCAAAGGCGCGGATAAAACAATTATGCGAGGCCGTGGCCAATACCCCCATCGCCACCAGCATGGCAAGTTCGGTCATATTGGGGGTCTGCCAGACGAAAATGGTCGGAATGGCAATCAACGTCACCGAGACGATATTGGTGTAAAACATCAGCGTCACCGGCCCGTCATAGCGCGAAGCAATATTGACCAAAACCGTCGCCAGCGCGACCAAAAACGCATGCCCCAAAGCGGCCGCTGCGCCGAGGCTCAAAATCATTGCTGCTTCATCGCCACCCAATTCCATGCCCGATCCCATGCCGGGGCGCAGCATAATGAGCACACCGATAAACCCGATTGCGGCGGCAATGGCGCGACGCGGGCCGACCGCTTCGGCGAGGATAAAAGCGGCCAGCGGCACCAGAAAAAGATTGCGCGAAAAGCTGATGGCTTGCGCATCGGCCAAAGGCAAAGCGACAATCGCATAAAAGCCCAAAAACATGGCCAGCGAGCCAACCACACCGCGCGTCATTTGCAGAAGCGGGATTTGCGTTTTCATCCCCGCGCTTATGCCGCCCGTACGCGCAAATATCGGTAAAATCACCGCCAATGCGACAAGTCCGCGAAACAGTGAAATTTCAAACGGATGCAATGTCTCGCCCAATGTTTTGACCAGCACACCTGTAAAGGTGAACATGATGGCCGAGGCCAGCAGCCATAAGGCGGCGTGTCGATTAGTGACCGGCTGGCGCGTCGGCTGAGTTATGGCGTCGGACAAGGGCTAGCCTTCGCTGCGTCCGGTGGTCAAAATCACCTTACCCTTGACCTCGCGGTTGGCCATTTTATTGAGCGCATCGGCCGCTTGTTCCAAAGGAAAACTGTCTGAAATATGCGGCTTGATGGTGCCCGCCTTATACATCTCCATCAATTCCTGCAAATTGGCCTGATTGGCTTGCGGGTCGCGCGCCGTGAAAGCGCCCCAAAACACGCCGACAATTTGACAGCTTTTCAACAGCGCCAAATTGAGCGGAATTTTCGGAATCTCACCGGCCGCAAAGCCGATAACCAAATAGCGCCCTTCCCAATTAATGGCGCGCAAAGCCGGTTCGGCATAAGCGTCACCGATCGGGTCATAAATCACATCAGCGCCAAGCCCGCCGGTTTTTTCCTTAATCGCATCGGAAAAGGCTTTTTGCTGCTCGCGATCCAGTTCGCCGGTGGGATAAAGGATTGTATCATCAGCGCCATGCGCGACACAGACATCCAACTTATCTTGCGTTGAGGCGGCGGCAATCACCCGCGCGCCCATGGCTTTGCCAAGCTCGACGGCCGCCAAGCCAACACCGCCGGCGGCGCCCATGACCAGCAAGGTTTCACCGGCTTTCAATTGGGCGCGGTCTTTCAACCCATAATGCGAGGTGCCATAGGTCAGCACCAAAGCGGAGGCGGTTTGCAAATCCATTTCATCGGGAATCGGGATGCAGGCCGCTTCGGCAATTGCCAATTCCTCAACAAAGCCACCATTGCCGCATGAGCCGATGACACGGTCACCGATTTTCAGATTCTTTACGCCATCGCCCAATTTGGCCACCACACCGGCCACTTCCCCGCCCGGGGAAAACGGCAATGGCGGTTTGAATTGATATTTGTTTTGAATGATCAACACATCGGGAAAATTGACGGCTGCCGCGTGCACATCGAGCACCACTTCGCCCGGCCCCGGCTCGGGTGAGGCAATATCTTCCACCACCAGGCTTTCCGGCGGGCCAAACTCTTTGCATAAAACGGCTTTCATTTTTGTCTCCCTTAATCGACCCGCCAGGCGCGGGGTTTTCTTTCTGCGCCGCAGCTTTTACCATACGGCTGAATAGGCAAGTATCATAAGCCAGACAGGCTTAATGAGAAGCGGAAAATGAAGTAAAGGCGAGGAAAATGAAGGGCTATTTTGCCATTGGCATTGAGGGGGCATCGAAGCCGATGAATACCGGCAATCTGATACGCTCGGCGCATGCTTTCGGTGCCGCCTTTATCTTCACCGTCGACGCTCATTTGAAAGTGCGCGAGGCGCGTTCCGATACGTCAAAAACGCAAAGCTCCGTGCCATGGTATGATTGGGACAATATTGCCGATATGCAGCTGCCCCAAAAATGCCAATTGGTCGGGGTCGAGTTGACCGAGCAAGCGATTGATTTGCCAAGCTTCACCCATCCGCGCTGCGCCGCTTATGTAATGGGCCCCGAGCGCGGTGATTTATCGCCCGCCATGCGCGAGAAATGCGCCCATATAATCCGCATCCCGACGCGCTTTTGCGTCAATGTGCAAATTGCTGGTGCCATTGTCATGTATGATCGCTTGCAAAGTCTTGGCAAATTTGCCGACCGACCGGTCATGCCGGGCGGCGAAAAAGGCGCGCAATTCACCCCTTAAGATGAGGGGACTGAGGGTTAAAGACGCCCTTCCAATTCATTGCGCAAGCGCGAAAAGGCCAGCCGCAAACGCGATTTGACCGTGCCCAAGGGCAGATTGGTATCTTCGGCAATTTTTGAATGCGACCAGCCATTGTAAAACGCCAAACGCACCAATTCGCGTTGTTCTTCGGGCAGTTTTTCAAGCGCCAAACGCACTGCTTCACCTTGGCGCGCGCCAATGACTTCCTCATCGGGAGGGCGTGGCGCATCGGGGACAAGGCTCGGATCTTCCGCGTCAATTTCAGGGAATTTGCGCTTACGCAAAATATCGATACGACGATTGCGGGCAATGGTGAAAATCCATGTCGAGGCAGCGGCTTTTTTGCGGTCAAATAAATGTGCTTTGCGCCATACGGTGAGCAAGGCTTCTTGCAAAACCTCTTCAGCCTGCCCGGCAGACGCGCCCAAACGCAATAAATAGCCCTTTAGGCGCGGCGCAAAATGCGCGAATAACGCGGCAAAGGCGTCGCGGTCTTTGGTTTCGGCGATCTTTTCGATAAGACCTGCAAAATCGGTTTTACTTCCGGTTTTTGCTGCATCGGAGCTCTGTGGCTTGCCGATGTGATCTACTTCTACTTCGTTTCGCGCGGAGCCGGTGTTCTGGCCACTCGCTGACATGGTCTTATGACCTCTCTAACACGCACAAAATTCCGTGCGCGATTTCAGTAGAGGTCATATGGCGGCTAAAAGCAAGAAAAAGCGCTCTGGCCAGACGCGCCAAATCACCATAAATTGCGATTCATGTTGAAAATCACCATTTTCGCCGGATTTCTGGGCATTTCCTTGATTTCGCCCGGCTTTGCCGCCAATTCCCCGGTCGCCGAATATGGCGATTGGCGTATGTTTGTCAGCGGCAGCGGACAAAGCAAAAATTGTTATATTGCCGGTGAGCCGAAGCGCTCCACACCGAAAGCGGCGCGGCGCGGCGATATTTTCCTGATTGTCGCCCATCGCCCCGGCCAAGGCGTGCGCAATGAGATTTCAGTGCGCATCGGCTATCCATTTTCGGCGACATCAGAACCTTTTGCGCGTGTCGGCAGCGATGAATATGGCTTTTTTACCGGCGTTCAGGTGGAAAATGGGGCCGATGAATGGGCTTGGCTGGAAACGCTGGACGATCAAAATCGGCTTGTCAGCGCCATGAAGCGTGGCAATGAGCTGGTTTTCAAAGGCACATCGGCGCGCGGCACGCTGACGACGGACAGCTATAGCTTAAAAGGCGTCACTGCCGCCATGAAGGCGCTGGACGCGGCCTGCCCCGCCCCGTAAAACCGTTTAATGGAAATTTCGAGCGAGATCCGCAAACCCAGCCTGATCGGTATGACGCGCGCCGAATTGAGCGCCGCGCTTTGCGCACTGGGTGTCCCCGACAAGCAATTGCGCATGCGGGTTAATCAAATTTGGGGTTGGCTTTATGCGCATGGGGTGCGCGAATTTGACCAAATGAGCAATGTCGCCAAGGATTTGCGCGAACGTCTGGCGGCGCATTATTCATTGGCTCGGCTCGAACTGGCCGATGCGCAGCATTCCAATGACGGCACGCGCAAATATTTGTTCCGGCTTGATGACGGGCAATTGGTCGAGACGGTCTATATACCCGAGCTTGATCGCGGCACTTTATGTGTGTCCAGCCAAGTCGGCTGCACGCTGACCTGCCGCTTTTGCCATACCGGCACACAAAAATTGGTGCGCAATCTGACGGCGGCGGAAATTACCGGCCAAATGGTGGCGGCGCGCGATGATTTGCAAGATTGGGGGACAGCCGGCCCGTCCAATAGCGGTACACGCAAAGTAACCAATGTGGTGATGATGGGCATGGGCGAGCCGCTTTATAATAGCGACCATGTCGCTGAAGCCTTGAATGTGATGAGCGATGGCGACGGCTTGAGCCTGTCAAAACGGCGCATCACCCTATCAACTTCGGGCGTGGTGCCGGAAATCCCGCCCATGGGCGAAAAAACCGGCGTCATGCTGGCCATTTCGCTGCATGCGGTGACAGATGAACTACGCGATGAACTGGTGCCGCTCAATAAGAAATACCCGATTGCCGAATTGCTGGACGCATGCCGCAATTGGCCCGGCCTTTCCAATGCCAAACGCATCACCTTTGAATATGTCATGCTGAAAGACGTTAATGACAGCGATGATGATGCCCGTGCTTTGGTGAAATTACTGGCCGGTATTCCCGCCAAGATTAACCTTATTCCTTTCAATCCCTGGCCCGGCGCGCCTTATCAATGTTCCGATGACAAGCGCATGCAGGCTTTTGCCGATATCGTCAATAAAGCGGGCTATGCGAGCCCGGTGCGCCGTCCGCGCGGCCGCGATATTATGGCAGCGTGCGGCCAGCTTAAATCAGCCAGTGTCAAACAATCGGCAGCGGAGAAGAAAAAAGCCGAATTGGCGCAACGCAATCTGGGCCGTGCATAGCCGCAAAAGAATAGTGACAATCTGCCAACAAATATTCCAAACAACAACTACGGCCAATTTACGATCTCAAAGACACAACATTAGGCCTCGCGTCCCGATTGCCACCGAAAGGCAATGATTGCCTCCCAAACACATAGTTATGTGTGTTTGACTTATTTCACCACACGCACTGGTTGAAACACGTAAATATTTTCTTTGCGCCAAATGCTTTTCTTTTTCGCCATTCGGCTTATAAAGACGCGAGATATGGAGAAAACCATGGTCGATAAAAGCGACATCAATAAAGTTGTGCTGGCCTATTCGGGCGGTCTGGATACCTCAATCATTCTTAAATGGTTGCAGGAAACCTATGCTTGTGAAGTCGTCACCTTTACCGCCGATCTCGGGCAAGGTGAAGAATTGGAACCGGCACGGGCCAAAGCCGAAATGCTCGGCATTAAAGAAATTTATATTGAAGATCTGCGCGAGGAATTTGTCCGCGATTATGTCTTCCCGATGTTTCGTGCCAATGCGCTTTATGAAGGGGTTTATTTGCTGGGCACCTCGATTGCGCGGCCGCTCATTGCCAAACGGCAGGTCGAGATTGCCGCCGCCACCGGCGCTGATGCGGTGTGCCATGGCGCAACCGGCAAGGGCAATGACCAAGTGCGCTTTGAGCTTGGCTATTATGCCTGCAATCCCGACATTAAAGTGATTGCGCCATGGCGCGAATGGGATTTGCAAAGCCGCGAAAAACTCATCGCCTATGCCGAGAAAAATCAAATTCCCGTGCCGAAAGACAAGCGCGGCGAAGCGCCGTTTTCGGTCGATGCCAATTTGCTGCACACTTCGAGCGAAGGCAGGGTGCTGGAAGACCCGGCCGCGCCCTGCCCCGACTTTGTTTATCAGCGCACCATTGCGCCGGAAGACGCACCGGATAAAGCGACCGAAGTGACCATTGGTTTTGAAGCCGGTGATGCGGTGTCGATTGACGGCGAAAAACTGTCCCCCGCCGCGCTTTTGACCAAGCTCAATCAATTGGGCGGGGCCAATGGCATTGGTCGGCTTGATTTGGTGGAAAACCGCTTTGTCGGCATGAAATCGCGCGGCGTTTATGAAACCCCGGGCGGCACGATTTTGCTGGCCGCCCATCGTGGCATTGAGTCCATCACGCTCGATCGCGGCGCCATGCATTTGAAAGATGAGTTGATGCCGCGCTATGCCGAGCTGATTTATAACGGCTTTTGGTTTGCGCCGGAGCGGGTGATGCTGCAAGCGGCGATTGATGCCAGCCAGCCTCACGTCACCGGCGAGGTGGTACTCAAGCTCTATAAGGGCAGCGTCGCCGTGGTCTCACGCCAAAGCCCCTATTCGCTCTATTCAGAAGCACATGTAACCTTTGAAGAAGATGCGGTTTATGACCAGTTCGACGCGGAAGGCTTTATCAAACTCAACGCGCTGCGGCTGAAATTGCTGGGTCGGCAGAAATAGCTAAACCTCCGGCTCCTCAAAGCCGTTTTGGCGGCAAAAGGCGGTCAGCGTGTTGCGCAACAAGCAGGCAATGGTCATTGGGCCGACCCCGCCGGGCACCGGTGTGATATGGGCGGCGATCTCTGCCGCTTCCGCATAAGCAACGTCACCAACCAAACGGGTTTTGCCTTCGCCCTTTTCGGGTGCGTCAATGCGGTTAATGCCGACATCAATGACACAAGCGCCGGGCTTGACCCAGTCGGCCTTGACCATTTCAGGAATGCCGACGGCGGCGACCAAAATATCGGCTTGGCGGCAGACGGCCGGTAAATCAACCGTGCGCGAATGCGCCATGGTAACGGTGCAGTTTTCATTGAGCAAAAGCTGCGCCACCGGCTTGCCGACCAAATTGGAGCGACCAATGACCACGGCATGTTTGCCCGTCAAGTCGCCTAAGGTTTCTTTGGCGAGAATGACGCTGCCCAAAGGCGTGCATGGGGTCAGCGCATCCAGCCCTGACACCAGACGACCGGCATTGGCCGGATTGAGGCCATCGACATCTTTCGCTGGATCTATCGTATCAATGACTTTTTGCTGCGATATTTGCGCGGGTACGGGAAATTGCACCAGTATGCCATTGACCTCAGGGTCGGCATTCAGTGCGTCCAGTTTGTCGAGCAGCACTTCTTCCGTCGTGTCTTCGGCTAGACGAAACTCCAATGAGGCCATGCCTGCCTCTTTGGTCGCAATGCCCTTATTTTTCACATAAACCTGACTGGCCGCATCTTCGCCGACCAGCACCACGGCCAGCCCCGGCGTTTTGCCATGCCGTTTCTCCAGCGCCGCAACCGCCGTACCGATGCGCCCGCGCAAAGCGGCGGCGATGTCTTTCCCGTCAATCTTCCGTGCCGTCATTTATCCGCCATAAACCGAGGGGCCCAGCACTTCCCACATTAAATTGCGCAGGAAAATCAGGCCGAAAATGACAATAAGCGGCGACAAGTCAAGCCCGCCCATGTCGGGCAGAAAGCGGCGAATACGGGCATAGACCGGCTCGGTCAGGCGATTGAGCGCATCGCCAATCATAAAGACAAAGCGATTGCGCATATTGACCACGTCAAAAGCGACCAGCCAGCTCAGCACGGCCGAAGCAATGACAATCCAAATATAAAATTGAATCAACTGCGAAATCAGCGTCAGTAAGGCGCCCATAAAACCCTCTTACCCCTAAGGTGGCTAGGCGAAACGCTTAAATGACTGCTTCGCCGTCTTCTTTCATATAAATCGAGTCGCGCGGACGTGCCATAACGCGGCGCACCATCGGCTCGAAAAATTCAAGCGGATAGGATTCATATTCTGGATCAAAGCTCGACTGGTCATAAAGATGACAGAACTGAGCGGTATATTCAAAATGCTCGCTATCGCGAAACGCGTCGCGCGCATCGCGATCCAGCCCGATATGATGGAAAAAATAATAGCCCTGAAACACGCCGTGATTTTGCAGCATGAAATAATTCTGCTCGGAAATAAACGGCTTCAATATGGCGGCGCCCAATTCGGCATGATTGAACGTGCCCAAAAGGTCACCAATATCATGCAAAAGCGCGCAAACGACATATTCCTCATCACGGCCATCTTTATGGGCGCGGGTCGCGGTTTGCAGGCTGTGCTCAAAGCGGTCAACGGCAAAGCCGCCAAAATCGCCTTTCAGCATTTGCAAATGGGCCAGCACACGATCAGGCAAGGTTTTTGAGAAATCGCCGAAAGCAGCGGAGATTTTCTGATAATCTTCTTCCGTGCCGTCAATCATGGCCGAGAACTGTGCGCGGTCTTTATCTTCAAGCATGGGTCACTCCCTTATCTCGTTAAAATTGTGCCGCAACTGAGCCCGAAAGGCAAATGTTTTACCGTCGCCCGCGACTATCCGTCTTCCGGCGTCGGCTTATTAGGCGAGGCATAATTATCCGGTTTGATGCCCTTTATCGTGTCAAAAAACGCATAAATCTCTGCCATGTCGGCCTCCAAATCGCCCGACGGGTGGATGATGCGGTCAACCCCGACTTGTTTTTTTTCAGCGTCAATGGCGGCCAGAATAATCGGCACATTGGCGGCCTCTAAAGCGCGCGCCAGTTTCAGCGGGGTTTGACCGCCAAATTGCACAATCACGCCCTCGGGCTGCTCCAAGGAAATAATCTCTAGCACATCTTCCAATGTAACCGGTTCAAAATAGAGCCTGTCGGAGGTGTCGTAATCGGTCGATACGGTCTCAGGATTACAATTCACCATAATGGTCTCGTAACCGTCCTCACGCATAGCCAACGCCGCATGAACACAGCAGTAGTCAAATTCGATACCCTGGCCAATACGGTTCGGACCGCCGCCCAACACCAAAATTTTTCGTCGATCG
>Ga0181568_10001101_pt1 | contig 24949 bp, 29 predicted proteins | sample 101ome_20_FD_133758 | JGI IMG/M metagenome (GOLD analysis project Ga0181568, IMG submission 133758) | Coastal salt marsh microbial communities from the Groves Creek Marsh, Skidaway Island, Georgia - 101404AT metaG (megahit assembly) | ecosystem: Environmental > Aquatic > Marine > Intertidal...
ACACTGATGAATCCAAAGGGTCGTTTGTAGGCGGGCCTGACGGGGTTCGAACCCGCGACCGACGGATTAAGAGTCCGTCGCTCTACCTGACTAAGCTACAGGCCCACGCCTGCCTCCGTCAGGATGTATTTAATCATCTTGGGACAACGTCGTTCCAGCATCGCCTCTCATTGCAGAGAGTGCATCGCCTGGTTGACAGAGAATTGACCGCATGCTCGGCAATGCTCGAATGGCATCGATCATACTCTTGATTTTAGGACCCATTGAGCCGGAGGGAAACTGACCTTCATCGAGGTTCTTCTGTGCTTCTTCGACACTGAGATGGCGATGTTCGCGTTGATTGTCTTGGCCAAAGTTAGTGTAGACTGCAGGGACACCCGTCGAAATGATGAGGGCTTCCGCTTCCAAATCCACTGCAAGGAGAGAGGACAAACGATCCTTGTCGATGACAGCGGGAATACCATTGTAGTGGCGTTCATGTTCAATGACTGGAATTCCGCCACCTCCTCCACAAATGACAACAGCGCGTTGCTCTACCAGTGTTCGAATGACGTCCAAATCGAGGATGCGTTCTGGAAGCGGACTTGCAACAACACGTCGAGGTCCATGTACCGTCGTTGCAATATCCCAATCACGTTCCATGACCTCTTCAGCAGATAGAACTGGCCCCACTGGTTTTGTCGGTAGTGCAAATGCATCATCCCGGGCATCAACGAGAACGCGTGTAAGAACCACTGCAGTACGTTCAGGCCGATGTCGGTGCTTGAGAATGCTGTTTAGTTGAAGCGAAAGAGTGTGTCCAATCATGCCCTGAGTTGCAGCAACCCATTCATCCATTGAATGGGCTGCATCAGAATCCAGTGACATCAATTCACCAACTTGGGGGCCGTTCCCGTGCGTGAGAACGACCGACCATCCAGCTTCCAGGAGATCCACAACATCGCTCATGACCTTAGCCAAGACCAGAGCATGGCCATCTCCCTCATTGGAACCGGGAGGTGCAAGTGCGTTACCTCCAACAGCATAGACTACGATTTTGCTCACGCTAAGGATTGGTTCGGGTCCTGTTTGATGCTTTCGCCGATGTGTTTGAACAATTCCACCTTTCTGATGCCCAACCAACTGGCCAGACTTCAAACATGATATGTGAGAACGTAAACGGGGTAACATGGCCAAAGACATCTGGATTGGTGATGTGCAAAACGGCGATTGTGATGGACAAGAGGTCGAACTAAAGGGATGGGTTAAGCGAACTCGAGGTTCAAATAAAATCCGTTTCGTTGTCTTGCGAGATTCAACCGGCACCATTCAGTGTGTTGCAAAGCGTGATGTTGTTGGTGACGACGCTTTCGAAGCTATCGCATCAGCATTGATTGAATCCTCCTTGATCGTTCGCGGTACAGTCAACGTCGATGAGCGAAGCGAAGGAGGGCATGAACTCGTTGTGTCTGGTGTCGAAATTGTTGGCCCAGTTGATCCTGAACGACCGTTTCCGATCACAGAATCTGCAATGAAAGCCGCGGATGGTGGAGAAACCGAATTCCTTCTTGACAATCGTCACCTCTACCTTCGAACAAGTCGGATGACGACCATGCTCAAGATGCGTTCATCGGTCTTTGGAGCAATTCATTCCTACTTCCGTGATCTTGACTTTGTTGAGTATCAAGCACCAAACTTCGTTGCAGGCGCTGTTGAAGGTGGTTCAACGTTGTTTGAAGTGCCTTACTTTGGACGAAAGGCCTACTTGACGCAATCGTGGCAATTGTATGCAGAAGCGGCCATGCCTGCATTGGAACGTCTCTACACCATTGCGCCATCCTTCCGTGCCGAGAAGTCTCGGACACGACGTCACCTCACCGAATTCTGGCATGCTGAAATGGAGATCGCCTGGGCGACCAACGAGGAAGTCATGAACCATGGAGAAGGTGTTGTCCGAAACATTGCATCCACATTGCTCGATGAGCGAAGTGAGGAATTGAAATCACTTGGACGTGATTTGGAACTCGTTGCACGGTACGCAGATTCACCGTTCCCAAGGATGCGCTATGATGAAGCCATCGAGATTCTCCAAGGCAAAGGCGTTGATGTCGAATGGGGACAAGACCTTGATTATTCGAAAGAGAAGATTCTAACCCAAGACTTCGATGTTCCACATTTCTTGACGCACTACCCAAAGATTGCAAAACCATTCTATCACCGTGTCGACCCTATTGATGAAAACTATGTGTTGTGCCACGATTTACTCGCCCCTGAGGGATATGGAGAAATCATTGGTGGCGGCGAGCGAACATGGTCTGAAGAGGAAATCCTCGCTCGCCTTGAAGAGGAAGGCACGCCAAAGGAAGCGTACCAATTTTACATCGATACACGAAGTTACGGCGGCGTCCCTCACGGAGGGTTTGGCCTTGGAGTGGACCGAGTATGTTCATGGCTAAGTGGTGCAGATCACATCCGCGAAGTCATACCATTCCCACGTGACTCCCGTCGAGTAACTCCTTGAGGCGATGGAATGCAACCCATCGTTGCACTCGGATGTGGCCTTGTCGGAGAATACGTCATTCATCGCCTCTCAGATGATGGACATCCTGTGACAGCGGTGGACATACGCATCCCAGAATCTCTGAGAAATCGCCCAGAAATTATCTCTATAGAACAAGATGCAAAGCAATATGTTGAATCACTTAACGAACCAACTATCATCATCAACATGCTACCAGGACGAATCGGTCATGCAATCCGTGAAACCCTTGTCAGGAGCGGACACCAAATTGTAGATCTTGCATTCACAGAAGAAGATCCACAAACATTGGACGAGTTGGCAAAACAATTCGGAGCAACAATGATCTGGGACATTGGAATAGCCCCCGGCCTATCCAACATGTTGCTTGCACAAGCTCAACGTGAGTTAGGAACACTCGATGATGTGAGCATTCATGTTGGAGGAAATCCAATCGAACCTGATGAAGATTGGTCCTACATGGCTCCGTTTTCGCCATCTGATGTCATCGAAGAATACACTCGACCAGCACGTATTGTTCGTGGTGGAGAGGTGGTTACAGTACCTGCACTTACCGAACGTCATCCAATTGACGTAGAAGGGACAGAGGGCATGGATGCCTTCCTGACGGATGGTTTGCGAAGTGTCCTAACAACCATCGATGCAACCAACATGGCAGAGTACACTGTTCGTTGGCCTCAACATGTCGACCGATGGTTGGCAGAAGGCGCCTCAACTCCCGAAAATGAGTTACTAACTGCTTGGAAATTCGATGCGAACCGTCCAGAATTCACTTGGATGAAAGTTCGATGTCAAGCCAAAAATTCGATCAAAGAATGGACTGTTGTCGATTACGGCAAAGATGGAAACGGTTCAATGGCACGTACGACGGGCCTTGTGACCTATGCTCTAACATCCCTGTTCGCAACAAAAGGACCTGAATATTGCGGACTTGAAAGCGGAATTTACTCACCTGAATTGCTCAACGAGCCGACATTGAAGTACGTCCTTGATACATTCAAGGAGCACGGAGTGTCCGTCTCATAGCATTGGTTCATCACAATGCGGGCAAGGCATACCTGGAATGAATTCACCTAATAGGAAGCCACAATTCGTACAAATGCTTGTTAGAAAGTCATCGATGTTGCTCATGGTTTAAACTTCACAAACTCATATATTATTCTGAAGGTGATTCAGAACGACCTGTCTTCGACTTAATGAATCTAAAGAGAACTCTCGAGAAAATCATAGAAGCAATGAAAATGAGAATTGTTGCCCACCACGGTGCCTCTGTTGAGGTTGCAAAGAAGTAGGCAAACAAGAGAATTCCAAAGCCGTACACAGCTCGGAAAGCCGAGTAAAGCAAGAATGAACGGAAGAGAGGATGTTCTCGAAGTCTTTCGATGAAACTCTGCTCACCCATGGGTTCGCCATTCAATCAGATTACTCAAGATTTCGTTCACAAGGTCCGATTGGACGAAGGAGGGCTACAGTTGCAAAAACAGAGACAAGGGCGATGACGTTCATGTATCCACCATGACCGAGAGAATTCCAAGAGTCACCTGAACCGCTTTGACCATCTTCATCTGATTCAACGAATTCGTCTTCCAAAGTGATCACGGTATCGAGAGAACTTGAAATGCATCCTGTCGAATCTGAGCATGAAAATTCAGATGTGACGATTAATTCTAGAGCAAAATTTTCCATCAGGCGCGAACCCTCTTGCATGGCATTAGATGACATTTGGTTAGGAGTCTTGAGCAACACCGAAACCGTTTGGCTTTGCCCCGATCCTACACGGATGTTGTTTGAGGGGAATGAGATGGTAAAATCAGCCGAGTTCGAATCCTCATCAAATGGACCAGTTGTGGACAGTTTGAGTGTATCCTCTGCGTTACCGTAGTTCTGGATTGTAAATTCTATGGAAAGCTCATCGCCGACATCCACGCTGAATAGGGCCAAATCTGCAGAGATAGAGACATCTGCGTATTGCAAGATGTTGATGATTTCGTCTTCCTCATCCTCAGCAACATTAGGGGGTGGCGCTCCATTCAACTCAACAACGGTTGCTTTTACAGTCAGCGACAAGGATTGTGCGAGCATTCCTTCATCGGCTTGAACACTCACCTGGAAATCTTCTGATTCTCCTGCAGCAACGGTAATCGAACCCGGAGCTGAATGTGCTAAGTCGCCAGAGTCCACCTCAATCTCAATCTTTTCTGAGAAGGCAGTAGGATTCTCAACCGTGCAGGTTATTGATCCTGATTTGGATGAACCCGGGAAGACAGGGATATCAAGAGGCCCTTCGCAGTCGAGGTTCACAGAAGCAACGGGCTGTTGTGCTTGTATTGAAGGAGGAACAGAAAGTAGGACGAAGCTCAAGACCAGAATGAGGCTAAGCAACATTCTTGTCATGATTGTTACATTACATGAAGAAATAAAAACATTTCACCGATTTACACAACCATGGAAAAACGATTGACATGAAGCAAGCACGATTGCAAGGTCCTTCTCTCGAATCACTTCATTTGCATACGGCAGGGGTCGCTCATCCCATGGATTGAAGCAAATGGCGTGTGCCGCTTCTTCGAACATCCCAATGTCACCCGCCGAATCTCCGACGGCAATAACATGCTTTTCATCAACATTGAGTCGTCGGCGAAGCATACGGACCAATGCTCCTTTCCCATCCATCTGCACTTGATATCGACCGTAATCTTGGACCAGCAATGACCCATCGGTTTGGCCTGAATCTGTCGTCCATCCGTTGGTAAAAACATGAAGGCGTGTGTCAAATCCATCAGCAAGTTTCGAAGAAGTGTGTCGATCGATTCCACCCCAGCGGCGCTGCCATTTCTTTTTGCTTGGGAAAAGACATGAAATGTCTCGAGCAGTTTGTTGTAAGCCACCACTTACAATGGCCACATGATGACCATTGTCGAGAAGCGATTGAATGAGTAGTTGGTAATTCTTCATCATTGGCATGCCTTCCATGCAGGCTCGTAAGTCGGAATCTGTGATCTCAGTTCCGTGTAGTTCTCTCCAACTGTTCTTGATGAGAGCGATATCGAGTTTGATCCAATCCCATTCATCAAGCAAGCCCTGATTGTATAGGCTAAACGATTCATCGTTGTTGATTCCAAGACGGTCATAGACGAACTGCCATGTTGAGAGATGATCGACGAGAACACGGTCCATATCCAAACAAACGAGTCCTCGCATTCACTGACCTCCACTTGGACCATCGTATTGGGCTTGTACTTGCTCGACCTGCTTACCCATGATGTAGAGAATCAAGGCAATCATCATTGCAAACAGTCCGAACAAAGTCATAGCGATGGTTAACAAAGTAACTCCAATGGATTCTGTTGAAAGTTCCGTAAAGGTATTGACAACACCTCCCGATAGGCGATAGCCCAGAACAAACAGGACGATTCCAGGAATTCCAAACAAAAACAACGGGTGTCTGGATTCGATCATCCACATGAACAACTGAGCAAAACGGGATGCCGTTGCAAGTGACTCCCTTTGAGGGAGGGAGGGGAGTGTTGTTGATTCGATAACTCGAACACGCAATTGGTCGGATAAATCATGAGCTGTTGCCTCCTCTTCTGCAGAGATCAACTCAGCCAAGCCTTGACGACTCACAGAAGCATGTTGGAACTTTGAGGTTCCAAGTAGGCTTTTGCTTGGACGGGTTTCTTCTTCCTCGGATGAGACCAGACCGAGGTAGACATCCCAATTTTCTCGAGAGCGGTTGAGATGAAGAGGAAATTCACGAAGCGACCATTGTTTGTTAATGTGAATGAAGAGATAATTCTCTGCTGGCTCAAGGTCTGATTCGTGTAGACAGCGAGATACTGAGAGGATGTCGGGATGTTCACATTTGAGCAGTTGACATCCTACTTCTTCAACGAGAATGGCGGTCTCGTCTTCAGAACCGAGATCAATGAATACGACCTCCTCGGTTGCTTGACGAGCACGCGTAAGAAAGGACACAACCCGCAACTCGATGTTGCAACCTATACCAACGATGCGCAGAGGGATGTTCGCCACGATTGCTGCTTAACGTCTTGGTTTTCAATTCTCCCTCATGTATTTGCCTCACAACCCCTTTTTGCTAGGGAGAATTGGAAGAGAATATGATGGGAGGGCATACCATTGGTGTCGTCATCCCAGCGCGGAACGAAGAAGCTCACATTGAGCATGTGTTGGAAACACTTCCAGATTGCGTTGATCATGCCATTGTGATTGATGATGGCTCAAATGATGCAACCTATGACAAAGCAATCGCTGCGTCATCACATGTCAATGTAGAGGTCTTGCAAACGAATGGACTTGGTGTTGGTGCAGCAATTGACCTTGGCCATCAGCACCTTCTCAAGACGATCAGTCAACCGTTTGTGAGTGTGGTGATGGCTGGTGACGGCCAAATGGACCCAAACGATCTTGCTTCGGTCGTGCGACCAATTGTTGAAAATGAAGCAGATCATGTCAAAGGCAATCGAATGACGACTTCTTCTGACATTGAACAAATGCCCAAACGAAGAAGACGGGCATCTCGAATCTTAGGTTGGTTGACAACATTGGCAAGTGGACGGTTGACTAGAGACCCACAGTGTGGATATACTGCAACATCATCCAATCTGCTCAGTAAGTGGAATTGGGGACGATCGTGGCAGGGTTATGGATATCCAAACTATTGGCTCATCCAACTTTCAAGCCAAGGTTGGAGAATCAAGGACGTTCCAGTTAAGGCAGTATATGGGAGCGAAAAATCGGGGATCAAACCGGTTCGCTTCTTCGCATCCGTTGGAGTAATGATGACCATTGAACATCATCGGAGGGCGTTCAAACATCTTTTTCGATCAACTTGGATGATGCTTTCCTTTTTGTTCTATATCTCAGGATATGCATCACTAATCTTTGCGGTTAATCAGCAGATCGCTCTCATTGGCCTGCCCATCAGTTGGTGGATGGCACACAGGCTTGACCGCCTTGCCATGCATCAGTTAAGTGGTGGGCGTACCAAGATTTGAACTTGGGTCCAAGGCTCCCAAAGCCCCGAGTATAGGCCAAACTAACCCATACGCCCTTGAGTTGGGGGACGTGGTTCTCCCTATGAACTTCACTCAAGGAGAAGCCACGTTCCATCACGCTGTCGAACGAGCGTTCCATTCATCTCCATCTGTTCAAGCAGGTCATCAACGATGAGGTCTGAATCGAGGCCATCGAGGACGGTCTGGACGTCTGCTCGACGCAGAACCATATCCGATCCTACTGTCTTTTGAATCGCTGAATAGATTGCACGGGGTGATGATGATGCTGATGTTATGAGAGGTTCGTCCATCTGTTCAAGCTTCACTCTCAACTCATCTCGCAACTCTTCTGGCGTATTGGCCAGTGCTACCTCGATACGAAGTTGTGCCGAAGTTTCAGCCGTAGCAACAACTGGAGTCGTGGCAGGGAGTGACTGTCCACAGTGAGGGCATTGCCGAGGTTTACCTCGGGTTCCGTGACAATTTCGACACGCAGGACATCGTACAACGGACCATGTTCCTGCCATGATGGAACATTATGCCAACAGATTATGAAGATTCACAAACTAAAATCTGGGCCATCATTGCCACGACGGGCACCAGGACGAAGCGCAGGAGCTGCAGGTGCCTTGGTATCAACACGTTTCTTTTCCGGTTCTGCCGAGCGAGTAAGTCCACCACGGATTGGTCCGGTTCGACCACGGCCCGCCATGCGGAGTGAATCGGGAAGAATCAATGCAGCAATAGCAACACCGTGATGATCCTGCCCTGCTGTTACTTCATCAACGGCAACATCGAACGAGAGGACTTCGAGATCACGAGATGCGAGGCGACGCTGAATGTTTCGACGAAGAAGAAGAACGGTTTCTTCATAATCGACTTCTGTCGTAATGCTTGCAACGATTGCGCACTCGTCCCCTTCTGGTGTTTGGCACATTGCATAACCGACACCTGCGCATGCAGTTGAACCATTCCACGCAAAGGCAGTCGCCAGATGGCATTCCACCAGGGAACCCATTGGAAGTGGTTCAGGTGGAACGATGCTGAATCCAAGTGGCAGCATTGCACCTTGTACTTGGATCAGACGAGCGTCCCCCAATCCCAATTCGACCAGCCCTTGATCAAAGGCATCTTCTGCATTCTCACCCCACGGTGAAACTGCGGTCATCAACCAGCCACGAGAGGATTTCGAACTTCCTTCACCACCTGCCATGTAGTCGTAGAACTCCACACGGTTCATGAACAACATGGTGCCTTTCGCTCAAAAAACACGAAACGCTATCAGAACAGAGGCAATGGATGCATCATGGCCAAAGCATCGAGACTAGTCTTGCTGCTGGCAACCTTAGGGTTGTTTATCCTGGCACTGATCATGCTACTGAACAGTGATTCCGAGTTGATGGCCATTCCATTGATTGGAGTATCTGTTCTTGCAGGATTTGGTTACATGATGTTTGATGCACAACCGCCATCAAAGCCAAACAGTACACCGGGTGCAATCCAATACAACCACGCATTTCGAAATGAAGATGTCCACAAGGACGACCTACCGGACATTACGAAGAGCGATTACGACATTCCAATTCTCTGATCAAAGAATTCGAACCGTTTCCAAGTTCTTTGGAGCATAGGTTCTACAGCGGTACTTGTCGCGAAGTTCTTTGCCAAGCTCACTGCACTTGTAATAGTCGCCGTGGTGACAGATGATGTTGCGCGGTTTCGGGTTCATTGAATCAACGAATGCAAGCAATTGTCGGCGATCGGAGTGGCCACTGAAGCCATCAATGGTCGCCATTTCACAACCGACCTTGACAATTTCAGTTCGCCCATTAATTTGCATAGGGACTTCTCCAAATCCTTTCTGGAGTCGTCGCCCAAGGGTTCCTTCAGCTTGGTAACCAACGAAACAAAGCGAATTGCGCTCTTCGTGAGCCCAATTCTGGAAGTAGTTCATGACTGGACCACCATTGAGCATTCCAGAGGTTGCAAGAACAATGCATGGACTTGTATCCATAACGATGCTCTCACGGCGCTCGGCACCTTCGACACTTCGGAACCATGGACTCGTGAATGGATTTTCTCCATCGTTCTGTTGGAGAGATTTTCGTAATGCTGAAGTGAGGTAATTCGGATGACTGGCATGGATTGCCGTTGCTTCCTGAATCATTCCGTCGAGCCAAACCGGAACAGGCTTTACAGCACCTGATCGGAACAAGTCATCGATGGCAATCATCACTTCTTGTGAACGACCGACTGCAAACACAGGGCAGATGAGTTTTCCATTCCTCTGAAGTGTACGAGTGACAATGTCTTGCAACTCCTGATTGGCTTCCTCGCGGGATGGTTGATAATCACCTGCAGCACCGTAGGTTGATTCGATCACCAACGTTTCACATCGTGGGAATCGAGTGTTTGCAGCATCAAACAGCCAAGACTTCTCAAACTTTTGGTCACCTGAGAAAACAATGTTGTGCTTACCATCAGCGATGTTCAAGTGAACTGCGGAGGAACCGAGAATGTGTCCTGCATTTGAGAACGTCATCTTCACGTCTGGAGCAACGTCTGTGGTTTGGTTCCAATCAACATCAACTACGTGACGCATGCACATGCGTATGTCCTCCATATCGTATGGAGCACGCTTTCCTTCTGCACCGCCAACTTTGAGATAATCGGTCTGCAAAAGAAGCATCAAATCTCGTGTAGGTGGTGTACAGAAGACCGGCCCTCGGTATCCGTACTTGAACAAAACAGGAAGCATTCCTGCGTGGTCAAGGTGAGCGTGGGTAAGAACAACAGCATCGATCTGCTCAAGCGGAAGTGCTTCTGGTGCCGTAAAGTACGGCATTGGGTCTGTATCCGATGCGATGTTCACGCCAACGTCGATCATGATCCGTGATTCGTTCGTTGTAACAAAGTGACAAGCTCGACCGACTTCTTGATAGGAACCTAAGGCCGTCACACGAGCCCAGGTTGAACCAGGGCGCTTTGGACGATGAATGTTCAAACCAAAATTTCTCAAAAGTTTACGACGTTCCTCAGCATTGGCTTCTCGATACCCACGAATGTCTCGAACCGTTTTGGAAAGAATAGGGGGTGTGCGTTCAACAACAACTTCCCATCCAGTCGAATTTCGGATTTCTTTGGCGATTGAACCACGACGACCAACTGCGTCTGAAGGGTTCTCACATTGAACGATAACTTTCCAGATGCAAGGATCGAAGAATAGTTCCGAGATGTTTGCAGATTCTGGTACCAAGTCTTTGATGACCGCCGTCGCATCTTCCTTGTTCATTACCATGTCAGGCTCAGGACGCATGACAATTCGTCGCTTGATTTTCTTCGAAATCTTTGCAGCCAATCCATCATTTGCAGTGAAGGCCTCAATATCTTTGGTGAAAATGGCGATGTCGCCAGCTTCTAAGTCTACATTATAGTCGATGTTTCGAGGTACAATCTTACTAATCTCGTCTTTGATTTCCTTAAACGTCAATCGCATAATCTCATCTCAATCCACGACATCGCACGCTACGCATATCCAGAGGATTACGGCAACGCCGCGGGAGTAGGAGAATGCTCACTTCTTCTTGAGAATGGCATCAATTTCAGATTGTTCCACAGGAACAAATCCATCTTTCGCAGTAATCACTGCAAGGTCCATGCCGTTTCCAGACGCAGCATCACGTTGCCCGGAAGCGTTGAGTGCACGAGCAGCCAATGCAACTGCATTGTCTCGGGTCATGCCCTCAGAGAACCCGTCTTCAAGGACACCGTACATGTACGGAGAACCGGATCCAGTTGCACAATATACGTCAGGGATTGAACCGCCTGCTGAGTCAATGGAGTAAACGTGGGAACCATCGTCGTCAACACCGACGATGAGCAGTTGGACCCAGTGTGGACGTCCAGAGAGGATGTTGGCAGTGAATGTTGCAGCGCCCTTTACAGTCATGTTTTGGCCACGGCGTAGTTGGTAGAGAGCGACTTCAGCCGCAAGTGTTCGAGACAACGATTGAGCGTGACCAACAAGGCCAGCGGTGGTCAAAGCAAGGTTCTCTCCAATCTTGAACAACTTTTGTACACTTTTGTTAGCAATGAAATGTCCCATAGTTGCTCGATGATCGGCACCAACAACGACTCCTCCATTGAACGTGATTCCTACAGTACTGGTTCCAGTCTTTAATACACCATCTTGTGCTTCCATGATATCACCATCACGCCACCCCATATGAACCGTGGGGTTAGCAGTCTGGCCTAGTGAAGCCCCCTTATCAACTCGACGATTGAAAACGATGATTTGATGCGTTCAGTAAAGAAAGCCTTCTTGAGCCATCGAGGTTAGGCTCTGTCATGGCGCGGAAACGTTCCTCTCAACCAGATGAGGGACAGTTCTCGCTTGATGACTTCATCAATCAGGAACCTGTTGATGCAGAGAGCGTTCCCGAAATGATTGACCTCTCAGTGGAACCACAAGAAGTTGAAATGAAACCTACTGAATCAAAACCACTTCGCACCTTCACGATGCCAAGCAGTCAGGAATCAAAAATACAACAACCTACTCCACCGCCATCGGCAGAAATTTACCATGACCTTGGCAAAATGTATCCCAACCCTCCAATTCCAATGAGCAATTCAGGCATGGTTCTTCACCGAGCGACGTTGTATGATCTCACAGGAATCGATACACTACTCGATTGGGTAAGCGATGGTGATGCAGCACTTGTCGAGATGGCTCGTTTGATGAATCGAGAACATGAAGTTGAAACCGTCCTCGCCCGCCTTCATCGGTTTATAGAAATGGACATCGGCGGGCAAATCGTTCAAATCACTGGCACACGTGTGATGCTTTTGCCCCCTGGATGCGTTGGCATCAACGGCCTCGAGGACGAAGCATTCAACGATGATGCGGTTTGGTCGGGAGGGATTTGATGGAAGAACAAGTCATCGAAATGCCTTGTCCGATGTGTTATGATGAGGACAATCTTCGAATGATTGCGCACGTCGATGAAATTCCTTACTTTGGAGAACACACACAAGTGACCGTTCTTTGCCATTCATGTGGTTGGCGACAAACAGATTTCATTCCTGCTGAAGGACGCAAACCGGGTGGTTGGACCTTCGAAATCAAGTCCGAAGATGACCTTTCAGTGCGCGTAGTTCGGTCATCATCGTGCACAGTATGTATTCCTGAACTGGACCTTGAAGTGAATCCAGGGAGTGCTGCGACCGGTTTTGTCACCAATATGGAAGGACTCATGGTTCGATTTATTGACATCGTAAAGATGGTTATGAACGACATCGGAGAGAATGAGCCAGAGAATCAACAATTGCTTCTTCACATGCTTCACCGGCTACAAACTGCAGGCAGGCAAGGAGAGGCGTTGCGGATTGAGCTACTCGATCCTCATGGACTTTCACAGATTCTACACGAACGAGCCATCGATCGAGATTTAACACAAGAAGAAATGGACTCGTTGCCAGTAGGACCCGACCCTGCTGTATTCTCAGCTTAGGTCTACAGAAAAGAACTCGTCAACAAGATGGGCTGTTTGATCTTTCAGTTCTTGATGATTGGATAACCACTCTGTTGCACGATCGATACACAGTTGCTTCATTTCTCCCGCAAGGAGAGAACCTGAACGATATTGCTGATTGATCTCTTGCAAATACGCATCATCATCTTCAAAGAAGTACATCATGTACTGATACGCGACATCAATGTCGGGATTACCACCAATTCGACGATGTTCCTCGATAGTTGGCTGTCCACCAGAGAACGCTCGTTTAATCTTCTTTTCAACTGCAGCAATCTCATCATCGAGGAAGATGGTTGTCTTTGGCTGACTGCTCGACATCTTATCCCCTGTCAAACCAACTGCAAAGTGGTGATAGGTCGATGAGGGCGCGAGGAGTCCTTGACCGCCAAGAGATCGTTCATAGGCCAACATCTGCATACGAATGCGATGAATGTCTTGCGAAGTTGCGCTTGGAACACTGACCATACCTTCCTTTGGATTGGACATGATGTCGGAAAATCCCATTGCATCGAGATGAGTGACAATTCCATCGAAGACCGTTTGACGGCGCATACGATCAACACGTCCATTGGGCGCTTGACCCAAAGCTTCTGCGTTTTCATCTTGAACGGAGAGACGAATCTGAGCACCACTACGCTTACCGGGACCGACATTGAACCAGTTGGTTTTACCAGCCAAACCACGCGTCAAACGGAGGTGGGGGTCTTGGTCCACACCAACAGGAACGACGATTGGACGAAGACCGCCGTACTCGTCAAGTTGAGGATGTAAGATGTCACCTACTTGCACCATAGGTGCTTGAACATGAGCGAGGTTGGTCTCGCCTCCAAACCCATAAATCGATTCAAATTCATTCAGGTTTGTTCGCTTACCAAGTTGGAATCCTAGACGTTGAACTGCAGGTCGTTGCGATTGAAAGTAGACATCGGTTGAATCAGAGAGAAGCCCCAATGCGGCGTAATTAGCAACGTAATCTTCTCGAGCAATTTGTCGACCTTTCGCTAAGGAGACACCACGAGTGGCCTGCGATTCAAGATCGGCTACTGCAATGGTCACATCAGCACCCATTTCCTGATAGTAGCGAACTTGCTCAATCACCATCGAGTGACCAAGATGCATTCGGCCACTTGGCATTAATCCTGTAAGGACACCAAACGATTCTTTTCTTTGATGTGCCCCCAGAATGACATCAAGGTCCCGATGTGCGAAGACTATGCCACGTCGATGCAGTTTGGTTGCACTGGGTAAATCCATTCCATCAAGTGAGGACAATCCGAACTGATCGATGATACGAGCATAATCCGTAGATTGATTGCTACTCCACGGGTCAATACGTACCGAATCGTCACCCATGAGTCACCCTCCTTGTTCTTGCTCGAGTCAAACCGATTAGAAGGCTTCGCCTCTATTCCTCTTCATACCCGAGGTTTTTGTCGTACATGAAACCAGCCAGTGGCCCAATCCCTTCGCGTCCAAGAATGCCCATCATTGCGACGATGGTGACCACTCCTGCAACCAATGCAGCATACGGTAACCATGGCAGGCGGCCTTCAACGGTACGTGGGGAAACCAACCATGTAAAGCGCAATTGATCTTCATCATCGAATCGCTTAGACCAAAGGAACAAATCCGTCGTATCATGGGCTGCAATGGTGACTGCAGCATCGTATCCGTTCCAAAATTGTGTTTGATTGTGGACATCGAACGAGATGTTTTCTCCATCAAGTACGACCGTTACAATTGTTCCACGCTTCACGGAGACCAACAATTCATCTCCATCCATACGCCATCCTTCAGCGGTTTGACGTTCTCCAGTCAAGTTCTTCATCGACTGACCAAGGACATCTTGGACATCAACAACGGTTGCGTTCTCAAAGGAAAGACGCCAGGTCGCTGGAACATTCCACGCATTTGGAGCAACACTTGTGCATTGTTCCGTGACAATGGATGAGAATGTGAACGTAGATGCTTCTTGGTCGAGGTCCTTTGAATGCTCAAAACAACGATTTGCAGACCAATACGACCAAGCCTGTCCCCACGTTGTCATCCACGCTTCTGCATCGTTTTGCAAGTATTCAGCAATGTCTCGATCGTGACGGATGGTGGCATCGTTAACACGACCGATCCAATACAGATTGACCAATCCACCTTCTTCTACAGCACTTTGGACAGTTTCAAGACTACCAATTTCTTTCTCGAGGCTTCCCCCCCGACGACCAATGTTGTACCAGTCCCAAACATCGTATGGGACATCATCGACATCATGCCATGCAGATTCGGCAAGACCATTCTCATCTCCATGGACGACGAAATCTTGTGAAGCGATGTAATTGTGCTGAGCCATGGTCAAGCCATCAGGAGCGTAGGTTGAGAGCGCATTGCCGCCCCATTTCGAAGCATCTGTGTTGTTCTCGATGTACGATCGACACTCCTTCGCAACTGCTCCAGGATCGTTGTACCAAGAATATCCAGGAACTCCATAGCAACCAAATTCATCCCCGATCGTCAAACGTTCATCAGCGAGAGCTGTCGTCAACCAACCGTCCCGTTCCCATTCAACATCAGCAACGACTGGTGCAGCAATGGTTGAACTTGCAAACAAGCCCAACAACAGGCAAGCTACGATCTGTCGTGAGCCTGCCATAACATTTCCAACTCAAACCTCTCTTTGAGGTTGGTGTCTCACTCAGATGCCGTTGCAGTATGAATCACTACAGGAAGAATTGGACGATCTGAACCGTCTACAGCTACTTCAGAGAGCGTTGTCACGTGTTCACAGCCACTCGTAATGGTACCAAAGACCGTGTGCTTTCCATCCAACCATGTGTGCTGGTTGATGTCATCCGGCATCAAGAAGAACTGAGATCCACCTGTATTCGGCATGCTCGTCTTTGCCATCGAGATGGTGCATGAAGTGTGTACTAAACCATTGTTGGCCTCATCAGGAACGTTGTAGTAGACTTGGCTTGGACAATCCGATTGGTTCATGACATCCCCGTCACAGATGCCGTACCACTTTGCAGCATGACCACCTGTTCCATCACCGTTGGTGAAGTCTCCACCCTGAATCATGAAATCATCAATGATACGATGGAAGGTCACATTGTCGTAATTCCCTTGAAGTGTATGGTTCCTGAAGTTATCTGAATGGAATGGAGCATTGACATGATCCAATTCAATCACAATTGTGTAATTTGCAGTTGCTTCGAGAAGACTCTCCCCATGATAGATTTCGAGTGTCACTTGACTCGTATCACCAGTGTAAAGATCCCAATATTCAGCTTCGAAGTCGCTTACTGATTCCAAAGGTTGGTCTAACAATTCTGTACATCCTGCTGCAGACATCATCAAAACTGTCAACAATCCAACACCAAACATTCGCTTTCCGTTTCCAAGGCCGCTCATGATACCACGAATCGCTCCAAGTATATCCAATCAGCGATTGTACACTTGCAAAGACACAGAGCACGGTGTGTCAGAGCTTCAATTGCCGTGGGCGGTTTTTGAATCTCAAATCGAGTCATGTTCAATGCTGTGCTGTAGAAATGTTAATCTCTAACGCCAAGAATTACGCCTCGTGTCAGATATTGGCTCCATGATAATGGTGGCTGCAATCACCGACTTGATGTTGGGGATGGTCACGCTAATACTGTTATCTCGTGGTAGTGGAAAAACTACTTCCAGTAGAATGGCTGGCCTTTTTATTGGATGGATTCTTGTTTTCAAGGGAGTCGAATATCTGTTAATGGCTACACTCCAATTTCAATCGGGATTATACGTGATTTTTGGAAATGTAGACGCTTCCTCTCTTGAGAATACCTTCTTGTCATCGGCCTATAGGATGGCTCGAATCGTCAGTCTGATGCTGATGTGTTTCCTTCCTATGGTATTCCCATTCAGATTGTTACCGAGAAAGTGGGATGGGAAAATGATGCTTGGAGCAGCATGTTTGATGTCCGTATTTGTCTCTTCAATTTATTTGGTTACAGACTTTGTCTACTTCAATTTTGAAAATATAGTGCTTGTTCCTGGTTTCATTATTTTGATTGCGATATACATTAGATTCACGATAGCTGAAGTCAAAGAAGAACAGCAGAATTTCCGAAAAATATCTATTGCTGCGGGACTGATATTAATCGCTCTTCATGGCGAGACAATGACATATTGGCTTTCGCAAGTGCTCTCAATTAACGATGATTATCAACAGAGATTTTTCATCACTTTCAATTGGCAACCTACCTTAGTAGCATGGTTCGGAATCAATCTCTGGCTAACCCTTGGTTCCGCTTCAATCCTGATACTTGCTGCAGGTGAAACATGGCGCTCAACCAAGATTGGATCGAGTTCATTCTCGATTCTAGTTTTCGTCATACTATTGGTAGGTATGATTGCAGGAATCGCAGATTACATGGTTCTGGACATTGTAAGAAGTTGCTATGAAGTAACTTGTGAAAAATTCCCTACGGCTTTCAATCTGTGGTATGAATTCACTTCGACATCGCTTGTTTTCCTTTACACTCCAATTCTATTCATGTACATCATTCTGAACTACAATATCATTGAAACTCAAAGTGGTGAGAACAGATGGTTGACAAGGATTATTGTCATAATGATGCTGTTGATTGTTTCATCAGTAGTTCTGGAACTTGTACAATCTTTCCTACCGATTCCAGAGATGTTGTCCGCAGCGATTCTAGCAATCATTGTTGCAATCTTCATCGGCTGGGAAGAGAAAATTGTCGACCGCCTAATCGAATCTGCACAATCGGTTACAAGTGGCCTTCCAATTAGTGAAGAAAACTCTGGTGAAGGAGAGGTAGGAACCAAGACCTTCCATTATGCAATGGGTGCTGTTTTGATTTACATCATCCTACTATCTGCATTACATTCAGGATTGGGTTTGTGAGGTGAAAATATGGGTCAAGATGAAGAACTTACAACAAAGAACATTCTGTTCACTAAGGACTCCTTAGTTCCAACCTCAATTGCTATTGGTCTAGCCATGCTAATGCTTACATCGACAACTATCGACTTGATGAGTGAACTAGAAGAAACTGCAATTTTCAACTCAGAAACACCAGATTGGACTGTTTTGTTTGACACCCAAGTCATCGACTTAACTGGAGAAGGACACACCTACATTCACACCGAAATTTGGGGAGATGGAGAAGAGAAGATTATCGATTTCGACATATCTGACCTATTGCCTAATGACGATACTAGAATCGCATACATTGTTGCAACAATTGTTCCTGAGGAAAACACGGGCATATCACCTAGTGAGCCTGATTGGGGGTGTGATTCTATTGGCGTAACTGTCGTTTCTGACAACTCGACACTCCTTGCACAATGGAATGATGAAAGAAATATCCTGAGAGGAAACGATGCCGATTGTGAAGACATCCCGGTATTCATTCAAGCATATCCTAATTTTTACGATGATAATTCTACAGTTGTAGCAGCTAAAAACGAATTTCAAGCAATGATTCCTTGGACCGAAGATGGTTGGGGTTTAGGCGAATTGTCGATACAAATCAAGATCGATGTTCAGTCTTATGGAGGACAAGGTGTTGGAATTGTTGACGATGATGAAGAGATTACAATCGAAGTCGATGTCTATGCGTTTACCGCAGAAATTCAAGAGTAACTGAGCGCTTTGGATAAGGCGAAGTAAGTGAACCGCTTAGGCTCGCTCATGGAGAAAGTCAATTTTAGCGAGAAATTGTCAAAGTTTTCAGACCACTGGTCAGGGAAAGTCATGCGACGAACATGGTCTGAAGAGGAGTAGATTCGTACAACTCATCTGAAAAGATTGATTGACTAACGGTGCTAAACAATGTCATGGGAAAGATCAAACCCTTTGTTTTCTTTTCGATTCTCTTGATCACAATGGCAGGATGTACATCCAGTAGCAACATTGGCTGTGGAGAGGGGTACGAGGAAATGTATGGAGGCTACGACTATGCTTTCAATTCAACAAGTGTCGATGCTCAAAATTCTCTTCAGGTAAAGGTAGAATTCGTCAATGGAGGCGGAGGATGGTGGCTCGAAGAGTCGGAAACCTATCAGGAAAGCCAGACCTTGTGGGTTGATATTACAGTGAAATTCTCCGATGGGACAACAGAAGAAATAGGCTTCAAGCGATCGAATTGGAACAATTTTGGAGATGGGAATTCGGGTTCATCATGGAACCAAATTCTAACATTTAACAGTCCAGATGGGTTTTGTGATTCGGGATGCGAAGAGGTTCGATTTTCTGGTAGCTTTGAGTATGGAATCATGTACTATGATGAAACCTGTGAAAGTTCACCATGGATTGATATCGATTAGAGAACAAATCCACACCTTGAATTGATTCATCTCAAAAGCATCAAAACCCTGTTGACCAAGCGAGCAGTATGGAGGCAGACCAAGAGGTCGTCGCTGCGTGGGAAGCGTTGCGTGAACATTGGCTGATTCCAACGACGGGAAACAAGCCTTCTCGATACCTGTTTTACAATTTTTTACGAATGACAGTTGGCCCAACATTTCGATTTCTCTTACGCTTGAAAATTCGAGGCGAGCACCACATCCCGCGTAAAGGCCCAGTCATTCTTGCAGCGAATCACTTGTCACACGTTGATCCAATTATGGTTATTCTTTCATCTCGAAGGACGACGCATTACCTTGCCAAAGATGGGCATTTTGCAAAATGGTGGACACGTTTTGTGATGCGATCAACTGGACAAATTGAGACACAACGAGAGAGCGGAGGGCTTGATGCTTTGTCGAGTGCAGCCGATGTTCTTGACCAAGGACGCGCTCTAGGCATCTTTCCAGAAGGAACTCGATCGAAACGTACTGAGGCACCGTTTCTCTTGCCAGGAAAGACTGGCGTGGCACGTTTAGCTGCTTCCTATCCAAACAGTATAGTTGTTCCAATCGCATTGCTTGGAACGAGAGGAATGATGGAGCCTCAGAAACACAAACTGCCTCGTTTGCATCGATCTGTAACCTTTCAATCTGGAGAGGGCGTCACATGGTACCAGTGGCTAACCGATGTCAATGGTGGAAACCAATCGGCATCAACATTGAAGCAGCTTGCTGAAAATGAAGAGCATGAAATTCGAAGTGAATTGGCTTCTCTTTATCGACGATTCACGGATCAATTAATGGGAAGCATTCAGGCTCTTGGCGCTCCTTGATGCTCGGTAAGCCTCAAGGGCTTCCATCAACGACCAAACGTTGGTGAGCCTGTGCAAGAGTATCTCGACCTCATGAAACACATTCTCGACAAGGGTGTCGAAAAGGGCGACAGAACGGGGACGGGAACGCTCTCAGTGTTTGGGTATCAGATGCGTTTTGACCTTTCAGAGGGCTTTCCAATGGTGACGACGAAGAAACTCCACCTCCGTTCCATTGTCCATGAATTGCTTTGGTTCCTCAAAGGAGATACCAACGTCAAGTATCTGCAGGAGAACGGTGTTCGGATCTGGAACGAATGGGCAGATGAAAACGGCGACCTTGGACCTGTGTACGGCAAACAGTGGCGAAAATGGGAAGCAAAGGATGGACGCATTATCGACCAAGTTGAACAGGCCATTGAACAGATCAAGAACAACCCAAACAGTCGGCGAATCATTGTTTCCGCATGGAATGTTGGCGAACTTGATGAAATGGCTCTGATGCCTTGTCATGCCTTTTTCCAATTCCATGTTGCAGATGGCAAATTGAATTGTCAACTCTATCAGCGAAGTGCTGATGTGTTTCTTGGGGTACCGTTCAACATTGCATCCTATGCGTTACTAACTCACATGATGGCTCAGGTATGTGGCCTTGAGGCAGGAACCTTCGTTCACACCCTTGGCGATGCCCACCTCTACATGAATCACCTCGAACAAGCAAGAGAACAGATCAGCAGGAATCCCCTAAAGCTTCCGACATTGAAGTTAGATGAGTCCATTTCCAATATCGATGAGTTCACCTTTGAGAGCATTGAAGTGGTTGGTTACGAACATCACCCACACATCTCTGCACCTATTTCGGTTTGATTGCAATGCAACTCAAGATGATCCTTGCAATGGATTTGGATGGGTGCATTGGTAAAGAAAACGGATTGCCTTGGCGGCTTCGATCGGACATGCTTCGATTCAAACGCCTTACTTTAGGCAACGGAAGGAGTGCGGTCTTGATGGGAAGAACCACATGGGAAACCATTCCAGAGATATATCGTCCACTCGTTAATCGAATCAATATCGTCGTAACTCGGAACAGAAAATATGCGCTAGATGACGCTGAAGTAGTCTATTCTATAGAGGAAGGAATTGAATTCGCTAAGAACAACAATTGCGATGAATGTTGGATCATTGGTGGTGCCAATGTTTACGAACAATGTCGAGACATGGTGGATGAAATCCACCTTACATCTGTTGAAACATCCAACTCAGGTGATGTTCGTGTAGGATTGTTTGGCAACGAGTGGAATCGGGAAATCATCGAATCTACGCCACAGAGCAGCGAAAACGAGCATCCGACGACATATATGATTCTCACAAAATCATGAATCCGTGTATTCAGTTACTCGGATACCAAGTCGTCCTTTTCGAGCAGGACGTTGCATGATTTTGTCGACTTTCGCCTCAAAGGAAGCCTTGAGATCAATATTCATCGCAAGGGAATGACCCATGAGAAGAATCAGGACATCTGCCATCTCTTCTGCAACGTCTTCAATTGGTTTGTTCTTGGTAACAGCAGCTGCTAATTCACCAAGTTCTTCTACGGTTAATGCGATTCGATAGCCCATATCATGGCCGTTGTTTCCTGCAAAGTCGTGCTTATGATGAAACGCTGCAACACGTTTCATCATTCCAGTCCAGACGTCTTCGTCTTCTGATGCAAGCCACGATTCCACCGAGAACGGTTCCATGTGCCTTGGTTCTGTTGAACGCCCTAAATCATTGTGTCAACAAGGAAGTGATGCACGCCCACACTGGACCGAGCCTTCTGTTCGCTTCTGCGGATACCGCCTCGTGACTCAAATCTGCGTTTGCATCACCTGGTTCTTTTCCAGCAGCCCAGTTTGATCCGATGAGAAGCGCAGCATATGGCAGTTCAACCTCTCGGCAGAGTTTCGCTTCTCTTGGCATTGTCATTCCAACAACGTGCCCACCAAGTTTCTCAATTGCAAGAACTTCTGCAGCAGTTTCGAATTGTGGCCCTTGTGCCAACCAATATGTGAAGAAGAGCCTCTCATCTGTTAGGTTCTGGTTCTTGCGCAAAACAGGTTCTAAGGAGGCATTAATGGATTGATCAAAGGGAACTGTCACCGATGTGAATTCAGCCTCGCCATCGTGAAACGTTGTTGTTTGGCCTGTGAAATCGATGTATTGATTGGCAAGAGCAACTCGCCCAGGAGGGAATTCTTCGACGATGCACCCCACAGAACAAACGGAGAGTACTGCATCCATGTTGGCCTGGTTCAAGGCCCATATGTTTGCATGGTGATTGATGTTATGAGGTGGTTTGTTGGGCTTGCCTTCGTTGTGGTGGCGTTGAAGGAAAACCAATGTCTTCTCTTCTGAACCATGTCGAAGTTGAAACGACTTGAGGGGAACATTCCCATATGGCGTCTCAACTTCAAAGGAATCTGTTGCTCTTACTTCGAGCCCAGCATCCGCAAAGGGTTGCCCTGTAGCCATGTTGAGTAGGCCAGTACCACCAATGATGGCAAGTCGCTGCATGAACCCCCCTCTCAGTCAAGGGTTGTCAATTGTTCGCTGATTACTCTTGCAAGCGCTCGATTAGTTCAGCCTTCTTACCGGAGACAGGCTTTCCTGCCGCCTTGAGAAGTTCCTTGAGTTCTGCAACGGTCATCGAACTGTAATCAACATCGTCTGAGGATGGTTCTTCTGCAGGTGCTTCTTCAGCAGCCTCTTCTTGGACAGGGGCTTCCTCAACTTCTGCGACCTCTTCAGCGACTTCGTCTTCAGATTCCTCTTCTTCATCAGCATCGTCTTCGCCTTCTTCATCAGCCATGGCTTCAGCGAGTGCTGCCGCCTTCTTGGCCTTGATTTCAGCTTCCTTACGTGCTTCTTCTGCATGAATTTCGTCTAGGGTAGGTCCGTGATCCATCGAGACACCTTCTTGGAGAAGTTGACTCTTACGAATAACAACCGATCGGCAAGGGTAGATGCTCTTGATTTGATTTTGAATCTCACCTTCAAGTGAGCCATCGAGCATAGCAACCTGCAGTGCATCGTAGGTTGTCTTCGCAACATACCCACGTAGCACATCGCGTGTCTTCGCACGGATGGATTGCTTGACAGAAGTTTGTACACGCTTCTGAGTGATGATTAGAGGCTTGATTCGAACCAAGTAACCGTCTTGCGTAACAACGTCGACAACGTCATCAATCTTACCGCGGTAACGACGAATCTGTCGGCGAATGTGGTTTGTCTGGTGGTGATGTCCAACGAAGGTGGTCAATGCGTCTTGTCCGACCGTGTCTGAAACACGGAATCGGAGCATGACGTGCATCTTTGTGAAGTCACCATTGAATTCTTGTTGTGTCATTTCATAGATACGTCCCATGATGTGTTGATCTGACTCACCAATGGTCTCACCGATGTTTTGGTAATTCCATGGGTATCGAGGCGCTCGAATCGTGTACCAACGCTTGGTCTTCCACTTGTCTCTCTGCTTACGGGCTGCTGCTCGCGCTTTTGCGCTCATCTTCTTTGCCATGGCACTCATCTCGGAGGGTATCTGAGGGGGCTACCCCTCTAGCGTTCCACCGACATACCTCACCTATATGAAGCAAATTGATGGAAAAGACGAGCGGTAAACCTCATGACCCTTGCATCGCAAGGTAGGTTTATGGGCATCCTCCACGTTCATGCAGCGGCTACTGCGCATGAATTGCAGGACCTCGATTTGATCAATCAGGCGCTCGAATGGCTAACGGAGACAGAATGGGACGTGAACATGACCACCTCTTACCACGGGCCGAAGGTGGCTATGCTGTCGACACAGATTAAGAAAAACAGACAACTTGACTCGTTCATGTTGAAGCTCAGACCTCATTACGCCGTATTACTGCAAGAATTGGATGCGCGATTGGATGAAAACAACGTGATTCACTTTCGTCTCGGCCTTGAATCCGTCATTCAACAAGAAGTGAAATTGATTCGCCCATCTGAGACGGATCCTGTCATCAAAGTTCGAATTAAATTGGCCGTTTATCCTGGACAAGATGTTCAATCGATTGCAAGTGAGATTTTCGGCTAACCTAAACTCGCTTGGAGCATTGAACAGCATTCAAGTAGTTGATGACAATCCCGAACTCATGACTCACGTCGTCACCTCAGCATGCATGAACCACAAGTACCAAGATTGCGTCGCAGTTTGCCCTGTTGAAGCATTCCGTGAAATGGACACATACCTCGTCATTGACCCAGACGAATGCATCGATTGTGGTGCATGTGTTCCTGAATGCCCTGTTGAAGCAATCTTCGCTGATACTGATGTTCCTGATGAAGAGGAAGAATGGATCGAAAGGAACGAAACCGAGGCCGCTGATGCACCTATTGCAGAGGGCGATTCACCGGTCCTTGGCTCTTGAAGTGAGTACGGGCCTTAACCAACCTTCTTGAAGGGGTAAACCTCCGCAAGGATTGAGACTCATGACGCGTACAGACTTTTCCCAACTTCGTCACGGAAGCGACCTGCTCAAGAGAGGCTTTGCCCGTATGCAACAAGGCGGCGTCATCATGGACGTTGTCGATGCTGAGCAAGCAGCAATTGCTGAAGAGGCAGGTGCTGTAGCAGTCAGGGCCCTAGAACGAGTTTCTGCGGACATTCGCAAGGCAGGAGTCGTTGCTCGAATGAGTCATCCTGAGATG
>Ga0181568_10001102_pt1 | contig 24938 bp, 25 predicted proteins | sample 101ome_20_FD_133758 | JGI IMG/M metagenome (GOLD analysis project Ga0181568, IMG submission 133758) | Coastal salt marsh microbial communities from the Groves Creek Marsh, Skidaway Island, Georgia - 101404AT metaG (megahit assembly) | ecosystem: Environmental > Aquatic > Marine > Intertidal...
ACCAATGAGCAGGTTCTCAATTTTGCGACCCAAATGAAATCTTTAGAGAAGATTTTGGGCAACTCCAAACAGCGTGGGATTTTGGGAGAAATTCAGCTCGAAAATTTACTTGCCAATGTGCTGCCACCCGACTTGTTCAGTATGCAGCATAAGTTTACAAATGGCGAAACCGTGGACGCTATTGTCAAGGTTGGGCAGTTTGTCATACCTATTGACGCCAAGTTTTCGTTGGACAACTACAACAAAATGATTGAAAGTAGCGATCCAAATGACATCAAGACTTTGGAAACTCAGTTTCGTAAAGACATTCGTTCTCGTATTGATGAGACCGCCAAGTACATCCGACCCAATGAACAAACGACAGACTATGCCTATATGTTTATCCCAGCAGACGGTTTGTATCAGGACTTGCTCAACAGTCGGGTAGGGAGTTTGCAGATCAATTCTCGTGATTTGGTGAGCTATGCCTATGATAAAAAAGTAATGATTGTTTCTCCGATGAGCTTGTTTCCTATGCTGCAAATCACCGTTAAAGCTCTACACAACCTCAAGATTGAAAAATCTGTTCAGGAAATTCTTGCAAATGTAGATAAGCTCACCAAGCATTTAAATGCCTACCAAACCTATCACACAAAGCTTGGTAAAACCTTAGGCACGGCAGTTAATCACTACAATGATCTCACAGGAGAGTTTCGTAAAATCGATAAGGACATTGTCCGACTTTCACCAGACAACAAACGTCTGGCTTTGGATGCGGACCAGGTGAGTAAACCCAACGTGCTAGAAGGCGAGAACTAAGAGAGTTGAAAACGTCTGCTGATTGCAGAAAATCCGAATACCAAGATCACACTGTAGAAGATATCACCAATCAGGGATGTAGCGAAAAACGGTATGGCTAGCGCAAAACAGGTGACAAGCCCGTCTATAGTTTTGGGGTAATGCAACAGCCAAACCCCGAGGTTACTGATGAGGAAAAACAAAACACTCCCGAGTAAAACGATTTTTGGGGTTACCTTATTTTGTTGTTGCCCCATCCATGTGATCACAGCAAACGACAGATAAACAAAAATTGAAATCGTATAAAAACCCAAAAAGAGGTCTGAGAACAGCATTGCTAGCAGAGGTATGATAAAGGCGAGCTGCTTACGCGTAAAATATGCCCCAGCAAAGAGGGACATCGCCGTGATGGGTGCAAAATTTGGCGGATGCGGAACCAATCTCGTCAGCGCAGCAATCAAAACAAAACTAAAGAGTACCTTTTCTTTTTTTGAAAGCGTAAACATAGAACTAGCAATTTCAATCAAAAATAACCATTTTTTTTATACCGAAGAATTTGTTTTCCTTCACTACCTTTGTAAAGAGCGAGGGTTTTACAAGTCACATCCGTGAATTGTAAATGAAAAGGGAAGAAAGTGCAAAGCTTTCGCTGTTCCCGCAACTGTAAACGTGTACAGTCATTTCTCTACAAACCACTGACAATCGTTGGGAAGGTTGAAATGAACGTGAGCCAGGAGACCTACCTTTGTTTTTGTGGTACATCTATTCGGGATAAGTAGCCGTGCTTAACTTGTAATAATCAATCATGATGAGAGAATTTTCTTTACAAGCTATGTGCTTGTTGACGTGCGTTTTTGTATTCGCACAAAACGATTTGGTTCAACTCGATGAGGTCACAGTCACCGACTCTCGTTTTGAAAGATCAGTCTCCAAAACAGGGCGATCTGTTACTTTACTCACCACCAAAGATATCGAACCTTTTCTAGGCGGTACCTTAGCTGATTTGCTCACCAACCAGGTCGGCATACACATCAACGGTGCACAGTCTCATCACGGATCAGAGTTGAGCTATTTTATCCGCGGTGGAAACAACCGACAAGTTTTGGTTCTTATTGATGGAGTACCTGTGAGTGACCCTACGCAAATTGAAAACGATTTCGATTTAAGAACAATTGATCTCTCGTCTATAGAGTCGGTGGAAATCATCCGTGGAGCCGCCAGTAGCTTATATGGAAGTGCAGCAGCAACCGCTGTGATCAAAATCACCACCAACCAACCCAAACAACAATCTTTAGGCGGATCGATTCGAACCATCTATGGAAGCAATAATGACAAATCGGATTTTTCGCTAGCGCCAAATAACCAAATCCGTCAACTCCAATTCGTGATTGGCAATCCCACAAACGCTGGCTCGATTTCCCTATCTGATCAGCGAACGATGGGCATGTCCTCTGTGATTGGAACCGAAGACGATTCGACTGCAAAACAAAATCTTAGCGCCCAGTACCAACTTCAATTATCTTCTGATTTTCGACTCAATACCTTTTTTACGAAAGATTATTTCTCAAGTGAATATGACGACAGTTTTCCCGCTTTGATGGATGCAGATAACCACTTCACAAGCGAGAGTCAGCGCGTGGTCGTTCAACCCAAATGGACAGGAGAGTCCAGCTCGTTTGTTGGGCGTGTATCTTGGTCTTCATCAAGTCGGGATTTTGATTCTTCTTTTCCGATCAAATTTGAAGGGGATGTCATGGATTTCGAGGGTGTTTTTTCTACCAAACTCTCCTCTCAATTTTCGGGCTTGATTGGACTCAATCACAAACAACAAAAAGCACAGTTTAGTGAAAAAGTCTCAGCGGACTTGATGGACTATTTCGTGAATGTATTATACGAATCTGAAGGTTTTTTTGAAGCGCAGGCAGGGGCTCGTTTGAGTGAACATAGTACGTATGGCTCTCATTGGACTTATCATATCAACCCCTCCCTATATTTTGACTTTAGTTCTTTTGACCTACGTTTTCATGCAAGTTTGAGTACGGCGTTTATTGCCCCGTCACTCTATAAATTATTTGACACTTACTCAGGTAATCAAACTCTTAAACCCGAAACCAATCAAAGTTTTGAAATCGGAACCTCACTTTTCTTTAAAAATGGCGGACAGTTTCAATTGACCTATTTTAACCGTGAGCATCAAAATTTTGTAGACTACGACATGACCAGCTTTCGCTATGTGAATTCCACAACAGACTTTGAGGTATATGGTACCGAGTTTTTATTCTCCTACCCTTTGACGAATCGGTTTTATGTGCAAACCAATTACACCTACACCCAGAATGAAGCAGGAGAGGGTCTGCGCATTCCCAAACACAAAGTCAACACCAGTTTTCGCCAGCAGTTCAATTCGAATACCCAACTCTTGACCAGTATTCAATTTGTAGGAGATTGTGATGACCTTGTTGGGCAGGATTTGGTTGAATTATCTTCGTACTGGCTATTGGATCTTAGGATTTCGAATCAACTTTCACAAGATGGGGTATCGCTGTTTGGGTCGATTGAAAACGTATTTAATGCCGATTATGAAGAGGTACGCGGATACACTACTCGTGGGCGAAATCTTTCACTTGGGGTATCCTACGCATTTTAGCAGGGATTTCTGTATGCATAATGGCGTCTTGCAATGACGGCATTTTCTCAAACCGGTTTTCGAGAACAGAAAGTTGATTTTTTTCTGATTTTGCTGGGAGTATGCCCATAACCTCAAGTGTTTTTTCCAGTAGGGGTTCATCGATCTCTCCAAGGGTCCCCAAATTGGCAAAGTCTTCTTGTAGGCTGTGATCTGCTTGCAGACCACTTTCAAAGTCTGCAAACCCTTCGCTATTGGCAATTTTGAGTGTGATGGGTTGCATAGCCCAAGTATGCCGAGGGTTTACATTTCCCTCATTATCAATCCAGTCGTAGATAGAATAGGAACCAACATTTTTTCCTGTGGTATCGTCGCCGATAAGGATGACATCGATATACGGAGATAGCCCATTGATCAGGAGTTCACTAGCCGATGCCGTATCTGCAGAGCTAATCACATAGAGCCGATCCATTTTTAGCTGCACAGCAATTGCTTCAAACAAATAGTTTTCATTGTATGAGGAAAGTTTATCATTGTGTTGGATTTGCGCAAAAACCTCACCCGAAAACTGACCTGTGATCATACTGGCAAGTTTGATTGCGGAACTTGTTCGTCCACCGCGATTATAGCGCAAATCGACAACCAGATGGTCTACTCCTTGAGTTTGAAATTCAGCGAAAGCACTTTTGAGTTGGTCGTCAAAATCAGCCACAAATCCATTGTACATCAAATACCCAATCCTAGTATTATTCAACTCAATGATTTTGTGAATATGGATAGGGTTTTCTTGAATTTCTGCTTTCACTAAATCGACACTGACACCCGTTGGCGTAATCGTTTGTCCATTGATTTGAGCGAGCTGAATACTAAACGATCCGAAATCGCTGCTCAATAATTCTCGATAATTATCAATGGTTAGTTGCTCATTGTTGATACTGAGAAAAAGGTTTCCACGCTCTATTTTTTTTGCGGCAGCATCCGAATTTGGGAGTACATAGCGAACAAAGGCAAACAAGTCATTAGTGTTGCCAATTCTTCCTAATCCGATCATCATTCCACTGGTTGTTGATACGCGGCTCAGTTGCTTTTGAAGCTCGGTATAGTCACTCATGATCCAGCTAAAGCGGTCCTTGTCGGAAAGGAGAGATTCAAACAGTAATTCATGATTTGCATTAAACTGTGATAAAAAACTAGCATAGGATTTTTGTGAATCAAATCGGTTATCCGCCAAATCGGGAACGCTGTTTTGCCAGTAGTAATAAGTATTTAGCCCCTCCCAAATAAAGTCTTCAATTTCAAAATCATTTTCACGAGGTGCGATATTGTCATCTTCATCTTTACATGAAATGATGGTAAATAGAAGGAGTATAAAAGGAAGTAAAATGCGCATTTTCAATTCTTGTAAAATTCGTTGCACTTGCAATGTAGTCATTTTTATCAAAAATCATGAAAACAAAGTCTTGTGTACTGATTGAAGATAAAAAATCTTTATCGTATTTTCGTTTAATAACCGAATTCTATCACCATGAAAACAACCTTTCTTTTATTGCTGATTGCCCCTATCTTGACGGCGCAATCCATTTTTGATACCTATCAAACCAACGACCGGGTGACCTATGTTTCGATTAGTCCACAGATGTTTTCCATGCTGGCCAAACTCAACATCAATGTCGAGGATCCTGAGGCACAGGAATTTATCGAATTGGTGACCCAAATCAAAACCTTTAAACTGTTACGGACAGATGACCAAGATATTTCCCCGACTTTTTCCAACTGGACATATACCTATGTCAAGGAGAATAAACTCGTGGAATTGATACAAGTTCGTGAGGATGAAACCACCGTGCATTTTTACGCCTCGCAGTCCGATCAGGATCATATTGTTGATGAGCTTGTCATGCTGGTTCAAGAGGAAGGTGAAGTTTCGGATAATCCCGAGATAGTGCCACAGACGGTTGTGTTACTTATTCAGGGTTCAATCGATTTGTATCGCATTGCTTCTTTGACCCAAAAACTGGATCTTCCGGCAGGTGAAGAACTTAAAAAGTTAAAAAATCAAGTTAGAATCTAATTTCTAGATTCCTGTATAGTTTTGCGGACTGATCTGTAAAAGTTCTGTTTTGATTTCTTCAGAGATCTCCAAGGAGCGGATAAACTCATGAATACTTTCCTTGGTAATTTCTTGATTGGTTCGCGTAAGTCCTTTAAGGGCTTCATAGGGTTTTGGAAACCCTTCACGGCGTAGGATGGTTTGTATGGCTTCCGCAACAACAGCCCAATTGTCATTGAGGTCGTTGTCGATAGCAGCTTCATTGACCTCTAACTTATGCAATCCTTTTTCCATAGAGGCAAGTGCAATGAGGGTGTGGCTAAAGGGAACGCCGATATTGCGCAGCACCGTACTATCGGTGAGGTCGCGTTGAAGTCTGGAAACAGGAAGTTTCGCAGACAAAAATGAAAACAACGCATTGGCGATTCCCAAATTCCCTTCTGCATTTTCAAAATCGATGGGATTGACTTTGTGTGGCATTGCCGACGATCCCACTTCGTTATCCTTGATTTTTTGCTTGAAATAATCCATGGAGATATAGGTCCAAAAATCACGATTCAAATCGATGAGTATGGTATTGATCCTTGCAAAGGCATCAAACAGTGCAGCCAAGTGATCATAATGCTCAATTTGAGTGGTAGGGAAGGAGTGATGTAGCCCTAGGGTTTTTTCAACAAATTGCTCTCCAAATGCTTTCCAATCGATTTGGGGATATGCCACTTTATGGGCGTTAAAGTTTCCAGTGGCTCCTCCAAACTTTGCAGCATGCGGCACTTGATCAAGAAGGGTCATTTGCTGTTTGATTCTTTCACTGAACACCCGAATTTCTTTTCCCAATCGGGTTGGGGAAGCGGCTTGTCCGTGGGTACGTGCCAACATGGGGATATGATCATACTGAGTGGCCATCTTGTCCAATAGTAAAACCGTTTTGTCAAGTTCTGGACGGATCACCGTATCTACTGCATACTTGATCGATAATGGAACAGCTGTATTATTGACATCTTGTGAGGTTAAGCCAAAGTGGATGAACTCCTTGTAGTGGCTGATCCCCAATCGATCAAACTCGTTCTTGAGGAAATACTCCACCGCTTTTACGTCGTGATTTGTTGTTTTCTCGATGTCCTTAATCGCTTTGGCATCTTCTGGCGAAAAGTGCTTGTAAAGTGAGCGCAGATCTTCAAAGAGCGAATGTTGAAAGGATTCAAGTTGTGGAATTGGGTGAGAGCAAAGCGCAATAAAGTATTCAATCTCGACTTGCACACGGTATTTGATGAGTGCTTGTTCTGAGAAAAAAGCATGGAGAGGTTTTGTCTTACTTCGATAACGTCCGTCGACTGGCGAAATGGCGTTGAGTGTATTGAGAAGCATGCACGTAATTTCAAGTGCAAAGGTACTATTTTATAGGCTTACCTAAGGCTTAAAATTTTGTATTCCTCATAGCAACCGCTGATTGCTTCTAAAATCTGTAAATCATTGGCGGTTCGTATGAAACTTTCAGAGAAATTACAATTGCGTAAAATCTCATCGATGTCACTGATATTTAACTGTAAAAATTCCTCCAAAGTTTCCCGATCATATTTGACAGACAATAGATCACGGAGGGCGTTATTTTCGCGCATTTTTTTGAGTTTTCGCAACTCATTTGGTTTTTTGCCAAAAAGGTTGTGCAAAAAATCAAAGGGATTGAAAATCGATCCAACGACTCGAGAAAAGGCAGATGGTCCACGACTTCCTGCCTCATAGCCACCTGTTGGAAGTCCGGGGATACTATATCGCTGGTTGCGATTGATCGGAACATTTTTAGCATCGATTTCTAAGTAGCCTGTCAATTGATAAGGCCGAACTACGACTTCCTCCAGGGCAAGTGCCAATGCGGTGAGTTTAAATTCTGTTTTTGGAAACTTAATCAGGTCGTTTGTCACGGTGACTTTAATCGTTTTAAACCCGAGGTAGGAGAGGAATAAGGTGTCGTTGACTTCGGCATCAATTGCAAAGACCCCATTCGCATCAGTGATGCTCATCAATACCTTGTTTAAGTTGAGTACATGAACTGTTGAAATGGGCTTGTCGTCTGCAGCATTTTTGACAACTCCTATTACTTCTTGAGCAGTCAATTGGCTACACCAACCGAACAAAAAAACCACTAAGTAATATCGTATGCTCATTGTTTTCTACACTGCAAACTAAGTTGTTTCGGGGCTATGGTCATCTGTTTTTCACGAAATTTTAACAAAATCTTGGGTGTTCATTTAGGAAATGTAGTAATTTTTCAATCGCATTTGCACGATGGCTAATTTTATTTTTTTCATTGGCTGCCAACTCCGCAAAAGTTTGCTGAACCCCTTCAGGTATAAAAACAGGATCATAACCAAAACCGGCTTCTCCTCGAGGGCTTTTGGCGATTGTTCCCTTGGCAATTCCTTCAAATTGAAAGCTGTTTTCTGCATTCATCAGCGTAATCACCGTTCTGAATTGCGCCTTTCTATTGGACGCACCTTGAAGTTCGTCGAGTAGTTTCTCTGTATTTCGTTGATCGTTTCGGGGCTCCCCCGCATAACGCGCCGAATACACACCCGGCGCTCCGTTTAAAGCATCAACTTCTAAGCCACTGTCATCCGAAATCACAACATGTCCATAACGTTTAAATACGGTTTCGGCTTTGATAAATGAGTTGCCTTCAAGGCTTGTTGCAGTTTCTTTGATCTCATCATCATGTCCAAGATCTGCAAGGGTTTGTACGGAATACTGTGGTAGTATGTCTCGAAACTCTTTTGCTTTGTGATCGTTATGGGTGGCTAAAATCAGTTGAGTCATCAATGGTGGTATGGGTGATGGTTATTAATTGTACATGCGCGGTAGAGTTGCTCAAGTGCTACTACTCTGGCGAGTTGATGTGGAAATGTCATAGGCGATAATGATACCATTCCATTGGCACGTTGGCGCAATGAATCACTAAATCCATAAGCACCTCCAAGGCAAAACACGAGGGTTCCTCCATGGATCATGCTGTGTTTATCGATAAATTGAGCAAATACTTTGGAGTCCATTTGTTTCCCCTTTTCGTCAAATAAAATCAGAGCATCCCGGTCGCTGACATATTTAAGGATCAATTCTTCTTCGGCTTGCAAAGCAGTTGTCGGGTTGTTTCTGAGGTGTTTGACTTCCTTAAGTTCTATCCATTCAAAGGGCATAAATCGTTGGATGCGTTTAACATAGGTCTGGACTTGTTCGAGTCCATATTCGCCCACTGTTTTTCCAATCCCTACGCATTTCATTTTCATGGGTTAAAGATAATCATTTGAGTGCCGACGAAGTAGAATTTTCTTAAATTCGCTACATGCATCCGTTTTCGTTTCGGGTCACTTTCACAATCATAGATGCACGATAGAATCAACCTTAACACCAGCCTTACGCCATGCCATTCTTTGTTGATGTGATTTTGCCTTTGCCGATACCAAAATTATTCACCTATCTAGTAACTGAGCAGGAATATGATTTTATCCAGCCTGGTATTCGAATTGTGGTTCCTTTCGGCAACAAAAAAAAATATGCCGCTCTAAGCTATTGCACCCACCAAAACAACCCACCTTATGAAGCCAAATCAATCGAATATATTATAGATCAACAAGCGGTTGTCAGCCCGAGGCAGCTCAAACTTTGGGAATGGATTTCAAATTATTACATGAGCCCATTAGGGAGTGTGTTTCGAACCGCTGTACCCAGTATTTTACTGTTGGAAAGCGAAACCGAGTTGCACTTTCACAACACCCCTTCTGATGGCATTAAACTCAGCACTGGTGCAGCACAACTGCTAAATACCCTCGAACAATATGGCAAGCTCAACTTGTCCGATGTCGTCAAATTGGAATTGTCAAAAAGCCCATACAAACTCGCCCAGGAGTTGCTCAATCACGACTTGATTCATGTTCGGGAAGAAGTATATACAAAGTTTAAGCCCAAACAACAAATGCAATTGGCCTTAGCTTCATCCTACAGTTCTGACCACGCATTGCGAGGCCTGCTTGCAAAGATTGATCGCTATCCCAAACAAAGAGAAACGCTTTTGCAGTTGATTCAGCAAAAAACAAGCATTCAAAAATCTGAGTTTTTACGCATGTCAGGTGTATCCAAATCTGCCGTTGAAACCCTTATCAAAAAGGGAATTTTGGATCAACAAACGATCGTTGTTGACCGATTGACAGCTAAAACCGAAGCCGAAACACCTTTGCAAGCACTCACCAGTTCCCAACGACAGGCGCTTGATTCTCTACATAAGGATATCAACAACACCAACCGCTTTTTGTTGCATGGCGTAACTGCTTCAGGAAAAACAGAAGTGTATATGCACTTGATTCAAGAAGTCATTCAGCAAGGAAAACAAGTCCTTTTTTTAGTTCCTGAAATTGCACTTACCACTCAGATCATTCAGCGGTTATATGTTCATTTTGGAAAAAGTATGGCCGTTTATCACTCGCGCTATACCCCCAGTGAGCGTGTGGAGGTTTGGAATAAGGTGTTGGTTCAAGAACCCAGCGCACAACTCATTGTTGGGGCGCGTTCGGCAGTACTGTTACCGTATTCAAATCTGGGGCTGATCATTGTGGATGAATCCCACGAAGTGGCCTACAAACAATTTGAGTCTAACCCGCGCTACCATGCGAGAGATGTTGCGGTAGTACTTGCTGGTTTGCACCAAGCCAAAATTGTTTTGGGCTCTGCCTCTCCTTCGATCGAGTCCTCTCACAACAGCCGCACAGGAAAGTACAATCTCGTAGAAATCAAAGAACGATATCGAGGCTTTTCCATGCCCGAAATTAAACTTATCGACCTTAAGGTTTCTCAGAAAAAAAGGCAGATGAATGGACATTTTTCCCAAACATTAGTCGACGCAATCTCAAAAACCATAGATGCTGAAGAACAAGTGATTTTGTTTCAAAATCGAAGAGGTTTTTCTTCTTTTGTCAACTGCACTGCTTGTGGGCATGTGCCGCAATGCCCCAGTTGTGATGTGAGTTTGACCTATCACAAGCAAAACGAAAAACTTAAATGTCATTATTGTGGTTACCATGTAGTGAGTCATGCCCATTGTGTGGCATGCGGAACTGCTCACCCCAAACCCATGGGACTGGGTACCCAACAAATTGAGGCTGAAATCCAACAGTTATTTCCACAAGCTCGTGTGGGGCGAATGGACTCCGATACCACAAAAGGAAAACATGGACACAGAGATTTAATCAATCGTTTTGCGCAACACGATTTGGATATCTTGGTTGGGACGCAAATGTTGACCAAGGGATTGGATTTTGGGCGGGTTACGCTAGTTGGGGTAGTCTTGGCAGATGGCTTGCTCAACTTTCAGGATTTTCGCGCTCATGAAAGGGCATTTCAGATGCTTTTACAAGTGTCAGGTCGTGCGGGTCGAAAAGATCGAATGGGTCGGGTACTGATTCAGACCTATGACAACAACCATCTGGTTTTACAGCAACTTCAGCAGTACGACTATGACAGTATGTTTTTGGTACAGCTCAAGCAGCGAGAAGAATTTGGCTACCCACCTTTTGTGCGATTGACTCGTTTTGAACTCAGACACAAGAATTTTTCGGTCTTACAAGAGGCAGCAAATTGGTTTTCACAGGCACTTCACAATCAATTTTCGCAGGTGCTCGGCCCACACTCCCCGCCAGTTGGTCGGATTCGAAACCAATTTTTAATGCAGATTTTGCTCAAACTCCCCGCCAGCCAGTCGGCAGCACCTGCCAAGGAACAGTTGATCCGCATTTGTAAACGATTTGAACAAATTCCCGCTTTTCGATCTGTAAAACTGGCGATTGATATCGATCCGATTTGACCAGTACAGTAAGGCAGAACAACTTTAAAAACTACCCTCGAAAGTTCTTTGTGATGAAAATCCATCCAAAAGGGTTGGAATAAACAAACAAAAGTGATAATTTCGCTGCCCAATTTAGAAATATGAATCATTACGAAACTGTTTTCATTTTAAATCCCGTTTTATCTGAAGATCAGGTAAAGGAAGCAGTTCAAAAGTATGCTGATATCATCACTTCCAACAGTGGTGAGCTTGTCGATAAGGAGGACTGGGGCTTAAAGAAATTTGCCTACACCATCCAAAATAAAAAAAGTGGTTTTTACCACCTTTTTGATTTTATCGCAGCTCCCGAAGTTGTACATGCTTTAGAACTGGAATTTAGACGAGATGAGCGTGTTATGCGCTATCTAACGGTCAAGCTCGATAAGCATGCAGAAGCTTGGGCCGAAAAACGAAGAGAACGATTAACAGCTAAAGCATAACTCATGGCATCATTAGAACAAGCTAGCAAAGGCGGAAAGCAAGGCGAAGTTCGCTATCTTACGCCGCTTGACATTGAGACAAGTAAAGAAAAGAAGTATTGCCGCTTTAAAAAATCTGGCATCAAGTATATCGACTACAAAGACCCCGATTTTTTGTTGAAGTTTGTCAACGAGCAAGGTAAAATTTTACCACGTAGACTCACGGGTACTTCCCTAAAATACCAGCGCAAACTATCGGTTGCGATCAAACGCTCACGGCATTTGGCATTGATGCCTTATGTTGCTGACCTTTTAAAATAAGTCACCATGGAATTGATACTAAAAAACGACGTAGAAAATCTTGGCTTTAAAGACGATATTGTACAGGTCAAAAACGGATATGGACGCAACTTCTTGATCCCGCAAGGGCACGCTATTTTAGCAACGCCCTCAGCAAAGAAAGTGTTGGCTGAAAACCTCAAGCAACGCGCCTTTAAGGAGCAAAAATTGGTGGATGATGCCAATACGCTGGCCAAAAAGATTTCTTCGCTAGAGATAAAAATCTCTGCCAAAGCTGGCGGGACTGGTAAATTGTTCGGCTCCATTGGCCATGCTGATTTGAGTGCTGCGCTGCAGACTGCTGGTCATGACATCGAAAAGAAATTTATCAAAATCTCAGGGGGAACAGTTAAGGTCTTGGGTAAGCACCAAGCCGAAATCCGTTTGCACCGTGAGGTTAAGGTACAATTGGAATTTGAAGTCACAAAGGCAGAAGATAAAGAATAGTATTTGTTTACTGCATAAATTATATAAGCCGACCCATGGGTTGGCTTTTTTTACACCCAATATGCAAACAGAAGACGCATATCGTGAATCACGATTGTTTAACTCTAGGTTCAATATTTTAGCGATTACACCACTTTTTTTACATTTCATTTTGCAGTACCTTTATGCACATGTCAACAAAGCCCAATACACCCAAGGGGATGCGGGATTTTTTACCGCAAGAGGTTATGCGTCGCAACCATATTATGGGTGTGATAAAAACGCAATTTGAGCGGTATGGGTTTTTGCCGATCGAAACGCCCGCTATGGAGCGTCGGGAGTTGTTGTTGGGTAAATATGGTGACGAGGGTGACCGTCTGGTATTTAAGGTGCTCAATTCTGGTGAAAAAGTAAAAAAGGCAGATTTAGATGCCTTGGATAAGGGTGAATTATCGCGTTTTGGGAGTTCCCTTTCCGATAAAGCCCTTCGGTATGATCTCACGGTGCCTTTTGCTCGCTTTGTGGTGCAGCACCAAAACGAATTGAGCTTTCCATTCAAACGCTACCAGATGCAGCCCGTTTGGCGTGCTGATCGTCCGCAACACGGTCGTTTTCAAGAATTCACCCAATGCGATGCCGACGCAATTGGCTCGGATAGCTTGCTACTGGAATTGGAGTTTATCCAGATGATCGATGCGATTTTTGGGGATCTTCAATTGTCGGGTTGCACCCTGCGTATCAATCACAGAAAAGTGCTTGAGGCCATTGCCCAACTGGCTGGTGCCGGTGCAGAAACGACACGCTTTTTTACCACCCTCGACAAGCTCGATAAAGTCGGCTGGGAAGAAGTCAAACGTTTGTTGCTAGAGGCTGATTTTGACATCGAGATTCTTGATAAGATCAATGCTGCTCTAGAAGGCAAATCCAATATCGACCAACTCGATGTGCTTGGGCAACTGTTAGGGACTTCAGACAGCGATCACGATCCAATACAAGATCTTAGCTTTTTGTTTTCCAATTTGGAACAGCTCAACTCGACAACGGTTGTTTTTGATTGGACACTCGCGCGTGGTTTGGACTATTATACAGGGACCATATTTGAAATTTCGGCACCAGAACAAGTCACTGTTGGCTCGATCGGGGCTGGAGGTCGTTATGACGACCTGACTGGGGTCTTTGGGATGAAAGACATGAGTGGAATTGGCATTTCGTTTGGTTTGGATCGCATCGAGTTGGTTATTTCCGAACTCGATTTGTTTCCCCCTACCTTGTACACATCAATTGATGTAATGGTCGTGAATTTTAGTATGGATATGATAACCTCATTAATCCCCTACATCAACGAATTGCGGAAACAGGGCAAACGCGTTTTTGTGTATCCTTCTGCAGCCAAACTGAAAAAGCAGTTGGGCTTGGCCAATCAACTTCAAATCCCTTATGCATTGATCATGGGTGAAGAGGAATGGAAAGACCAAAGCTGTACGCTAAAAGACCTTAACACAGGCGAACAGTCATTAATCCCTCTTGCACGTTTGACACAGCATAATTGGGACTGACCCGATTCACGCTAAATATTTTTAGCACCAAGGTCTCGCCACTGTTTGATAATGCTCACAATTTCAGCAGATAATTTTTCAATTTCGATATCTTCGGGGTTTTTATTTCCAAAAAGAATCCAATCTAGAGAATATCTGGGAAAGTGCTCAAAAATTTTTGTGATAACTTCATGAGAGATCGCAGACTGTTTTCTCAACGAAGTGGAAAGGGAATTTCGACCAACACCAATCTGACGTTCGAATGCGGCAATAGACAACTTTTCTTGCAATATGATATACTCGATTCTGCTGTGAATATTCATCATTGATGATAAGATTTAGTTTTAAGCAATTAATCCCCATAATTTCATGATTTAATTCAAAATAAAAAACAAAAAAAGTTGTCAAACTGAAGAGACAAAACAAAGGATATTTAAGTGTAAAAATCGAACAGATTAGGTAATGCCTCTCAGCTTTTTTTCCCAATTCCATGCAGAGCGTAAGGCATCATCTAGAGTTTTTGAAGCTTGCCATCCCAGTGTGAATTTGATTTTGGTGGTATCGGCATAGGTTTCCACAACATCACCTCCTCTACGTTCACCAATCTTATATCGGAGTGAGACATTGGTGGCGCGTTCAAAAGCTTGTACGATTTCCAATACTGAGGTTCCTTTTCCAGTTCCAACGTTCAACACGTCAAAGGCAGGGGAGTCCAAATGAATATTGAGGTGTTTGAGGGCGACAACATGCGCATCTGCCAAGTCCACTACATGGATGTAATCGCGAATGCAGGTGCCGTCTTTGGTGGGGTAGTCGTTCCCAAAAATTGTAATTGGACCTCGAATTCCTGCTGCCGATTGGGTGATAAAAGGAACAAGATTTTGGGGAATGCCAAGGGGCAGTTCGCCAATTTCTGCCGAGGCATGTGCACCAATCGGATTGAAGTAACGCAATGCAATCACAGGGATATTTGCATTTACCTTGGTCAGGTCTGCTAAAATTTCTTCACAAATCTGTTTGGTGTTTCCATATGGCGAAAGTGCTGTTTTGCTAGGTTCGTTCTCTGTGATAGGTAAGTGATCTGGCTCTCCATATACGGTGCATGAAGAACTGAAGATAAACGGAATCCTGCGTTTTTGATCTTCTGCCACAGCCAAAAGATTGATCAGAGACGAGAGGTTGTTATCGTAATAGGCAAGCGGTTTTTCTAGGCTTTCCCCTACGGCTTTATAGGCCGCAAAATGAATAACCCCTTCAAAGCTGTAGGTTTCAAAAAGTTGGGTGACTTTGGTTTTATCTTTTAGGTCAATTTGCTCAAAATGCGGTCGTTTCCCACATGCTTTTTCAATACCGTCCAGTACGTTTATGGAAGTATTGGACAAGTCATCGACGATCAGAACTTCAAAATGGTTGTCGAGTAACGTAACAGCAGTATGCGCACCGATAAATCCAAGACCGCCTGTTACTAAAATCATAATTGAAAAAAGAGTAGCGAGGGGGAGACTTGAACTCCCGACCTCCGGGTTATGAATCCGACGCTCTAACCGGCTGAGCTACCTCGCCATATTGGTATGCAAATATAGAAGGTTTTGCTGCAGTTGTCAAACTATATTTTTCAGAATATATTTTTGTGCAATAAAAAAAGATATTATATTGCTTCTCTGATAAAACAACAGCCGTGAAAAATCATTTTGAGATAGAATTTGTAATCAAATCATCCCCTTCGCTCCTCTACCAATACTTGTTTACCCCCTCTGGCCTTTCTGAGTGGTTTGCCGACAATGTCAACTCTCGTTCTGATAAATACGAGTTTTTCTGGGACGACTCCAGTGAGGAAGCTTTGCTGATTAAAAACAAAGCCAATGAGTTTGTTCGCTACCAATGGCAAAACGATGAAGATGATTTTGAAAAATATCATTTTGAAATACGCATTCAGGTCGACGAAATCACCAAGGATGTATCACTTATCGTTTCTGACTTTGCGGATGAAGACGAGGTTGAGGAGTCCAAAATGTTTTGGGAAAATCAAATCTCCAATCTCAAGCAAGTCCTGGGCTCTTCTTGATGTTCAATTCAAACGGAAATCTTGTATCTTCTTACGACGCTGGTCTTTCTTTTTTCAATCGTGGCTTTTCCTATGGCGATGCGCTTTTTGAAACTCTAAAAGCAGTAGGCGATAAATTGTTGTTTTGGGAGGATCATTACTTCCGATTGATGGCCGGTATGCGTTTACTTCGCATGGAAATTCCCATGAAATTCACCCCGGAATACTTTGTTGACCAATGCATTCAGTTGATTCAAGCGCAAGAGGTTCACTCCCCAGCATGGCGTTTGCGCCTGACCGTTTTTCGAGATAGTGGGGGTTGGTATACCCCAAACCACAATCGAGTTGCCTTTGTCATTGGCTGTGAGCCACTCTCTCAAGACCGCTTTTTGGACGAAGTCACCAATTATAGGGTTGATTTATACAAAGATCATTATGTGCAAGCAGGGATGCTGCCAAACCTCAAAACAAACAATAAAATCCTAAATGTACTTGGGTCGATTTTTGCCAAGGAGAACGATTTAGATAATTGCATTTTGATCAACGACAACAAAGAGGTTGTAGAAGCACTTCAATCAAACTTATTTTTGCTTTTTGGGCAGGAGATTCACACCCCGCCATTGACCTCTGGCTGTTTGGATGGGATCATCCGAAAACAAATCATTCGGTTGGCAAAAGACCTCGATCTCACCCTCAAAGAAACAGTAATCAACCCTTTTGATTTACAAAAGGCAGATGAACTCTGGCTGTCCAATAGCATACAAGGCATTCGTGCGGTAACCAATTATCGAAGAAAAACTTATCAATCACAACTCTACCCAAAAGCGGTCGCTCTCCTCAACCAGATGGCTTAGTTTAGGTGGGGATGGCTTGGCGAATTGGCCCAAAGGATATAGTGCCCCCCGAGTCGAATCATTTTGGACTTCCAAAATGAGGCATCGTTTGATGTGGAGATGTTGGTTTTTTTGTCTCCATCATCTAACACAATCCAAGTTTTTTGTTTGATCTCATCTTTGAGCTGATCACAACTCCATCCGGAATAACCCAAAAAAAACTTGATTTCGTCACTGCACAAATCACCCGAGTTAATCATGTCTGTTACGACATCAAAGTCACCACCCCAAGCCAGCTCTTTGGATATGGGTTTTGAATTGGGAATACATTCTCTTCGACTGTGAACATAATAGAGACGGTCCTGATCGACGGGCCCTCCTTCAAAAACAGAAAAAGGTTGAGAAATTTCAGGAACAAAGGTGCGCAAGTCGTGCATCATGGGTTTGTTGAGGATAAACCCCACAGAACCCTCATCATTATGGTCTGCTAATAAAATAACAGCACGAGTGAACGAAAAGTCTCCAATAATAGAGGGGTCAGCAACAAGCAACTTTCCGTTTGACAAATTTGTATTCACTACAACAATGTACAACTTTTTAGGGATTTTCGAAAAATGCGTGTGTATCTATGGAATAGCCGTTGAGTAATTCTTTATCGCTCATTGGTTTCTTATTGGGAAGTTGGAGCCGTTTTACGTGGACAATTCCATTGGGTACTGCGACCATGATTTGTTGATTTTCAATGAATATCTGTCCATCTTCAAGGGGTTGTTTTCTTTCTATAAAATCCACCTCATGGATCTTACAGTACAAAAGTTGGCCATTGTTGGAAAGCATCGTCCAAGCACAGGGAAAAGGTTGAAGCCCTCTAACTTTACGTTCAATACGCTGCCCCCTCTGATTCCATTCCAGCTGGGTGTTTTCACGTTTTAGTTTTGGAGCCAAAGATTCGGGTTCGTTTTCTGGTTGTGGAATGCTTTTTACTTGATTTGACGCAATCAAATTTAGAGTTTCTATTGCAAGCTCTGCACCCAGCTTTTCAAGTCGATTGCTAAGCTGCCCTGTGTTTTCTTCTAAATGAATAGCCAATGACTTTTGTGCAATGATTTCACCTGTATCGATTTGTTCATTGATAAAAAATGTGGTGACGCCTGTTTCGTTTTCTCCATTGATAATCGCCCAATGAATCGGGGCTGCACCACGATACTTGGGCAATAGGGAAGCATGAATATTAAAAGTCCCTTTTGTTGGTAATGACCAAACTTCTTTGGGTAGCATTCGAAATGCTACGACCACCATCACATCTGGAGCAAGCGCACGGAGTTGAGAGATCAAAGCCGGGTCTTTCAAATTTGGGGGTTGTAAAACCTGCAAACCGTGTTCTTGGCTAAAAACTTTGATCGGAGAGGGGGTCAACTTCTTTCCTCTACCTGACTTACGATCCGGTGCAGTGACCACAGCGACCACTTTATGCTTACTATCGAGAATCTTTTGCAATGGCGAAATGGCAAAAGACGGGGTTCCCATATAAATGATTCGTAGTGGCTTCATTCGATGACATGAAATAGCTGATCTTTTTGCAAGATCCGTTCCTCGTTGAGCATTTCCATTAAGGATGCAATGATAGTTTTTTCTTCAATGACAAGCAATTTTGATAGGTTTTCTAAAGAAGCAGGTTGTTTTTTTAAAATCGTTATAATAGACGATTGTAATCGTGCTGGGTTTGGTGCGGACTGGCAAGTACTGCAATGCCCACATACGGTTTTGGTTGTTTCTCCAAAATAGTCAAGAAGAAGGGCTTGATTACACTGTTTTTCGTTTTCGACATAGTCCTGAACTGCTTTGAGCTGTACTTTTCTGGTTTCCAAACTCTGGTCTAGATGTTTTATCGCTCGCGTTAGGATGTACTCGTCTTCGCGCGGTTCGAGGAAAAACAAGCGGGTATCACAATTCCATGAGGAAATGGCAGCATATCCTTTTTTCTCCAAGGCTGCAAAATGAACTTTGAGTTGATCCAGCCCAATCCCTGTTCGCTTACTCAATTGGTACCCGTCGATAGCTTGAGGTGTTTCAGTGATATTTGGATAGAGTCGAACCAAAATATTGAGAATCGTGGAAAGGGGTGATTTTTTTCGAATCAAATTGTTGAGTTCTTTTCCCTTGTAGAGTACTTGCAATCGAAATCTTTCCACCACTAGATTCGACCAGCGAATACACCCAATTTGATCAAAAATCCGAAAGACCTCATAGGTTTTTTTGGAAGGAAAATTGTAGGTATTGACAAAGTTTTCAAAGGACATATCAAGTGGTTCTAGTGGAAGTTCGCCGTAAGCAATTTGGAAATAAGCACACAATTTGGCATAAACTTGATGCACGAGATCTGCTTGAGGGATGGTAGCCAAAAACTGATTGTTTACAACTTGGACATCACGAGTGCTTGTAACAATAGTCGCTTTGGCGGGCTTTTCGTCTCGCCCTGCTCGTCCAGCTTCCTGATAGTAGCTTTCTATACTTTCGGGAAGTGCCGCATGAATCACTTGCCGGACATTGGCCTGATCAATCCCCATTCCAAAGGCAGAAGTTGCCACCATTATGGGTTCTCTTCCGCTTTGCCAGTCGTCGATAAGCTCTGATTTTTTGCAACTCCCTCCGTGAAAATACCGCGCATGGATTCCTTCCATTCGAAGTTGCTCCACAAGAGTTTCGCAGTGCTGTCGAGTACGGAGATACAAGATGGTGTTCCCCGAACTGTTTTTGAGTATCGACCGTATTGTACCGAGTTTGTTTTCGGTATGAATGACTTGGTAGGACAGATTTGGACGAAAAAAAGAAGTTTGTATGAGTTGAGTATCCTCAAGTTCGAGAGATGCGATGATATCCTTTTTTACCCTTTGGGTTGCAGTGGCAGTGAGTGCCATCACAGGGGGCTTATTGATGTTGCTGTGAAATTGAGCAATTTGCCGATAGGCAGGCCGAAAGTCATGTCCCCAATGAGAAATGCAATGAGCTTCGTCAATCGCCAACAGAGAGATGGGCAAGGTTTTTAAGCGCTCGCATACAATCGGATTACGAAGACGTTCGGGAGATAGATATAAAAGTTTAATGTTCCCAAACGCACATTGATCTAATGCTTCAACCAAGTCATTTTCACGCATTGATCCGTGGATCGACAGGGCACGTATGTTTTTACTTTTCAAAGCGGAAACTTGGTCAATCATCAAAGCCACCAAGGGGCTCACCACAACACAGATGCCGTCTTGCAGCAATGCAGTCAGTTGAAAGCACAATGACTTCCCGCCACCTGTTGGGAGGATTATGAGCGTATTTTTTCCGGAAAGAGATGCGTCAATGGCTTCTTTTTGACCTGGTCTAAAGTCGGACCAACCCCAATATTTTTGTAACAGTTCCCGTGCGCTGTTCATAGGTGATCATTTAAAAAACATACACGTTTTTGTACCGAAAACTTGGGGACAACAATTGGTGGCATACCATAGGCGGTATAGGTCTTGATAAGTTCGTTGTGGATCGCTTCAGTTTCATCAAAATTTTCAATCCGCTCATGGTCATTAGCAAAAATTTCTTGCCATGGCGGAAGGATAAAAACCTTGTCATAGATGTGGGATTGACCGATTTTGATAAAGTGTTTAGGAACTTCAACCTGAATCCCGTCTAGATAGGCAATTGCATCGTGAATTCCCCTATCATACAGATGGATTTTAGAGGCTGTAGCTGCGTGGAAGTCAGCAACCCGCCCCTTGATGATTTCCTCACTCAAAGCTAGGGGTTCGTCTTGAAAAGGAGAATCGACACCTCTATCTTTGGCATCTAAAAACAATACCCGAAATATTTCTTCAAAACAAGTGATGTGCTCGTTTTGCAAAGCTTTCAAAAGAGTGGTTTTTCCACTTCCTGGAGATCCAGTCAGCACATATCGTTTGTGTTGCGTCATACAGGATACCAATTTACAATTTTTGCGCTTTACTTCTTGTTTAAAATCGATATCTTTGCCCAAATGGGCGAGACAAATAAAACCACCTTATTTTACAATCGACTTCGTGATCAACTGGAAGAATCTGCTGATTGGCCTTCGAACTATCTGTTTAAGTTTATTTTGCCCTCCGATGAAGATAAAAAAGCGACTGTTCGGTCCGTATTCGAAAATCACTCCGTTCAAATTACTGAACGAAATTCGTCCAAAAACACTTATGTAAGTATTTCGATTGAAGGGGTTTTTTCATCACCTGATCAAATCATATCGAAATATAAAGCGGTTGCACAGATAAAGGGCGTTATACAGTTGTAGTAATTTTCGTATTTTTACAATATCATTTAAACATCAACATTGGAAGACACACTTCAGTACAATACCCAACGCAGTCCGTTACGAATTCCAGAATATGGCCGTCACATTCAAAAGATGGTGGATCAAGCGATGGAAGAACCCAAAAAAGAACAGCGAAATAAAATGGCGCATGCCATTATTGGTGTGATGGGAAATTTAAATCCACATCTTAGAGATGTTCCTGATTTTCAACACAAGCTATGGGATCAATTGTTTATTATGTCTGATTTTTCTTTGGATGTAGACTCGCCTTATCCCATTCCAGAAAAAGAAGTTCTTACCGCTCGTCCAGACCCGTTGAGCTACCCACAAAATTTCCCCAAATACCGTTTTTATGGCAACAATATTAAACGAATGATCGAGGCTGCACTTACCTTTTCCGACGGAGAGCAGAAAGATGCACTGGTCTTTGTGATTGCCAACCACATGAAAAAGTGCTTTTTAAACTGGAATAAAGACACAGTTGAGGATGCGGTAATTTTTGAGCATTTATTTGAGATTTCAAATGGAAAAATCAATTTGAAAAATTCAGATGAAATGTTGTCCAAATCTGAAGACCTGATTCGATTGAGCAACAAACGATTTGGTCGTCAAAAAGCTCACCAGTCCAATAAAAACAAAAAATACAGACAAAAGCGTCGTAAATAAAATGGGAACATTTGTTGTCAAGGGCGGAAGGCCATTGTCTGGCACGATTGAGCCCCAAGGGGCAAAAAATGAGGCACTCCAGATTTTATGTGCCGTACTTCTCACAGCAGAGCCCGTCGAAATTTCCAACCTTCCCGATATTGTCGATATCAATAAATTACTCGATATTCTAAAATCACTTGGTGTTCGCGTCCAAAAAAAAGGAAACAACCGCTATCTATTTCAGGCCGATGAAGTGAACTTGGAGTACCTCAAATCTGATGCTTTTAAGACTGACGGCAGAAAAATCAGAGGGTCGATTATGTTGGTTGGCCCACTGCTTACCCGGTTCGGTAAAGGATACATCCCAAGACCTGGGGGAGATAAGATTGGCAGAAGACGAGTCGACACGCATTTTGAAGGACTTATGAAGTTGGGTGCCGATTTTACCTATGATCGCGAAAATCACTTTTACAGCGTGGAGACCCAACGGCTCCAAGGTGCCTACCTACTACTGGATGAGGCATCCGTGACAGGCACAGCCAATTTGGTGATGGCAGCCGTGCTCGCCAAAGGCTCAACAACGATCTATAACGCTGCATGCGAACCCTATTTACAGCAGCTCTGCAGTATGCTCAATCGAATGGGTGCCAATATCTCAGGTATTGGATCAAACCGATTGACCATAGAAGGGGTTGAGCGACTTTCTGGTACAAGTCATCGTATTCTTCCTGATATGGTCGAAATTGGGAGTTGGATTGGTTTGGCGGCACTTACGAGAAGCGAACTCAAGATCAAGAATGTTTCATGGGATGATTTGGGCCAAATCCCAAATGTGTTTCGAAAGTTGGGTATACAAGTGGAAAGACAAAAAGACGATATCTATATCCCTGCTCATTCCGATGGCTACGAAGTTCAAAGTTTTATCGACGGTTCTATTATGACAATATCTGATGCGCCATGGCCGGGATTTACCCCTGACCTTTTGAGCATCATTTTGGTGGTTGCAACACAAGCAAGGGGAAGTGTCCTTGTCCATCAAAAAATGTTTGAAAGTCGTTTGTTCTTTGTGGACAAACTCATCGATATGGGAGCTAAAATCATACTTTGTGACCCGCACCGAGCGACTGTAATCGGTCATGATTTCAAGTCCTCTCTGAAAGGGACCACAATGACTTCACCAGATATACGTGCTGGAATTTCCTTGTTGATTGCTGCTCTATCGGCAAAAGGGACGAGTACTATCCATAATATCGAACAAATCGATCGTGGTTATGAACGTATCGTTGAAAGATTACAAGCCATTGGTGCAGATATCAAGCGAGTGTAAAATCCCATAGGATCTTTATCGTTTCGAAACCTTATTGTTGCTAATTCCTCGCTGGCGGCTGCATTTAAATCGTTTGACATCATCACCTCTTTGCTTGCTGTGCTTCGTCTTTCTACCCTGTACACGGGCTCGCCAAAGACGAAAACTAGCCGGTTTGAGGTTGTTTCGCATGATCGTAATGACTTCTTGCTCTTTAATTCCAAACTGAAATAAAATGGCATCGAATGGGGTGCGATCTTCCCACGCCATTTCGATAATACGGTCGAGTTGTTCAATATTAAATTGCTTGTCTTTCATGCTAGTCAAAGTTATTCCTGTCTGCCAAGGTATGCTTGGACAGTATTCGTCGCGATTCCTCACGTACGCTGGCCTTTTTTTTCATCCCCAACAACTTGGTGGAGGCATGTTTTGCAGCGCTTTGTAGCTCAACAATGGGTCTTGGGTAATCTTTTCCCAAAGAAAAGCCATAGAGTTCTTCCTCAATTGGGGTGATTTTCCACGGTTCGTGTTGCAAGTGCAATGGCAATTTTTCGAGTTCAGGTACCCATTTGCTAATAAATACGCCCTCCGTATCGTGGGTGATGCTATTTTTGACGGGGTTGTAGATACGCAACATATTGATTCCAGTTTCCCCTGCTTGCATTTGGAATTGGGGATAATGAATTCCGGGCTCAAAATCCAAAAATTGTTTTGCCAGATGCTTGACGCCAAGTTGCCAGGGTTGCCATAAATGATGCGTAAAAAAAGAAACCAGCATAGCACGCATTCGAAAGTTAATATAGCCGGTTTGAATCAAGCAACGCATTGACGCGTCTATCAATGGAAAGCCAGTCTGTCCGGTTTTCCAAGCTTGTATATAAGTTTCGTTGGGGGATTTTTCCAAAGCGGCATATCCTTTATTGATGCTTTCAAATTCCATTCGGTCTTCCATTTCGAATTTTTGAATAAAATGGGCTTGCCAACGCAACCGCGAGGTAAACGCATGTAGTTGAAATCTTGAGGCACCATTGCGCTTGGCTTGCTCAGCGGTCTGCCATACATAGCGAACCGAAAGGTTGCCCCAAGAGATGTATGGCGACAAGCGACTGCATCCTTTGCGAGACAATTCAGGTTTAGATATCGATTTCTGATAGGACTTGTGACGGATATTCATAAAGCTGTTTAAGTAGGCGAGCCCTTGTTTTGTCCCTCCTTTTTGTCGAATCTGACCAGTTGATATATCTCTCCACTCAAAAGAATCGATCCCAATCGAGTCAATCTCGAGATTGGGAATAAATGAATGCTTTTCGGCTTCCCATGGTTGTATGGGATCAGACATAAATTGAGACCATTTTTTACGCCAATTTTTTCGATTTGAAAGCCCGCGGAAAACGCCTTGATTTGTAAACTCATTCCATTTAATCCCCTCGGATCGACAATAGCGACCAATCAACTGATCCCTCTCATAGGTACAGGCAAGCCCAGTTTCCTGATGACTGTATATAGACTTGATTGAGTATTGCTTTTGGATTGTTGTAAAAAGGGTCAGGATTTCTGTACTACAAATGAGAATTTTGGTGTCGTATTGCGAGAAGAATAGATTTAGTTCTTCAAGACTCTCGGCAACAAATTGCCAATGCCGATTGTCATAATGATCGTTTTTGAGTAGTATGGGCTCAAAATTATACACCATAAGTGTAGGGGAAGGGTCTAGCACGGCGGCCTGTAGTGCAGGATTGTCT
>Ga0181568_10001105_pt1 | contig 24910 bp, 3 predicted proteins | sample 101ome_20_FD_133758 | JGI IMG/M metagenome (GOLD analysis project Ga0181568, IMG submission 133758) | Coastal salt marsh microbial communities from the Groves Creek Marsh, Skidaway Island, Georgia - 101404AT metaG (megahit assembly) | ecosystem: Environmental > Aquatic > Marine > Intertidal zone...
CCCAACTATGGGAAGAAGACGATGCTGGCCCTCCATGTGATGTCTGTCCTCTTTCTGAGAATGAGCCAGACCCTTTCAACCAGTTTTGTTTGGAGCATTGGAAGATGCTTGATGTTACTGGCAGAGATAGAGGTTTTGGTGAATCTCCCCTCCGTGAAGAAGCCATTGACGCTCATCTAAAGCGTTATAGTGCAAATGATCCAGATGTGTATGAATCTCTATTCAAGATAGAGATGAGTCTATTTTCACATCGACAAGAAGAAGAAAAGAAGAAGCAGGAACGAGAAAAGAAGAAAAATGAGGCAAAGAACAAAGGGCCTCAAAAAGGATATTCTGCTCCAGTTCCAAGAAAATCTGCAAGTATGCGAAAGCCGAGAAGGAGATAATGGCAGCAACAATGGAAGTGATCCTAGAGTCTGGACAGGCTCAACAGGGGATTGACACTTTAAATAAGGGTTTTGCGAAAGTAGATCTTTCTGTTCGCAGACTTGAGAAGACTATGCAAAGGATTGAGCAATCCATTAATAAGATTGTTAATCCGATTAGGGCTTTAGCTAAGTCATTTGTTGCTTTAAATAACTTAACTGGTGGGTATGCAAAGCAAATAGATTTTATTACAAAGGCAAACCAGGATTTAAGTGCTCAATTAAAAAAATCTAAAGATGATTTAAGGAAAACAGCAGAAAACCTTGCTAGAAAAGCGAAGGCTCTTAATGTTGCAACAAAAGCAATGGAAAAGATGGAGAAGGCTTCGGAGAAAGCCGGAACCAGATTGATCGTTTTTAATAGGAATTTAGGTGCTATAAATTATGCATTGAAGAGGCTTAGTTTTAACTTGAGAACAGGTGAATACATGTTTTCAGTGATTACTCAAGCAGTCGCATCTTTTATTGCTCAAAATGTGGTTGGTTATTTAATACGAATGACTGACCAGTTTAAACTGATGGAGAGTAGACTTCGTATTGTCAACTCTAATTTTGCCACACTAAATACAAACCTTAGAAGTACTGTTGCTGTCGCCTTGGAAACAAGGCAGTCCTTGTTTGCTATTGGTAACTTGATGGCAAGAATTGGTAGAAATTCACAAGAACTAAAAACAGACACATTACAACTCGCAAAAGCCACTTCAACAATTTCAAAAGCATTTCAAATTGCAGGTGCAACCGCAGAAGAAGCAAGAAATGCAATTGTCCAGTTATCACAAGCTTTAGCTTCTGGAAGGTTGCAGGGTGATGAACTTCGTTCAATTTTGGAATTAGCACCAACACTTGCAGAAAGCATTTCTAAATCAATTGGTATTACAGTTGGTCAATTGAGAGAATTTGCTAGAGAAGGATTGATTACTACTCAAATCATGTTGTCTGCAGTTGCTCAATCTACAAAAGAAATAAATGACAACTTTAAAAATATTAGACCAACAGTTTCTCAATCCATCACAAATGTTCAAACAGCAATGCAAGCTGTTCTTGGATTTAATAATTCCTTTAAAAAAGCGAATGATGCATTAGCGAGAACATTTTTAAATTTAGCATTATATATTCAAAGATTTGCAGATGATTCTGAAAAGGTAAATGTTGTTGCAGATTTTGTTAGAAAACTTTCAGAAAATTTGATTCCGTTAGCTGCAGCAGTAATTACTGCTGCAAAGAATTTAGCTATTTATGTAGCCGCTGTTTATGCTGCAGATAAGGCTTTGAAAATATTAGCAGCAACTTCACAGGTTTATGCAACAGCAATGGCTATTGCGAATGCGGTTACATTAGCAAATCCTATTGCAGGAATGGCAAAGGCAATAGGTGAATTAATTAAGGTTTTTGTACAATTGAGTGTTATTGCTTTTGGTCTAAAAGAAATTTCTGAATCATTTGAAGATACAAAAAATGCAGTAGGATTACTTGCAGACAATACAAGAACTTATGGAGAGACATTAGAATATGCAGAAACTAAAATAAAGAAGATAAATGAAGAGGCTGCTAAATTTAACAAGAAAAGCCTAACAGATATGGAGAAGATTACCATAAAATGGCAGGAGTTAACACAGTCAATACAGAATTCAAGTGAAGCAGTTAAGGAATTAGACGATAGAATCAAATCTGCTGAAAAAGAATTAAAGGAGTTTGCTGGTTCTTCAAAAGAAGAATTTAGAAATACAATGGCTGATTTTGAGAGGGGCTTTACGGCATTTATAGAGATGGCTGGTAGTGGGATCAAGTATTTATTTAATTTGATTACTATTTCATTTAGACAAGCATCTGTTTGGGTAAATGGTCTTTTAGGGGCAGGTAAGAAGTTAGCTGATTTAGTTACTCCAGATGCAGTTGAAGAGTTTTTTGGATTTGAGAATGCTAAAGGAGCAGAAGAATATTTTTCTAGAATGCGTGAGGGGATGAAAGGGGTTAAGCAGGACTGGAAGGATATGAATGATGCAGCAGATACTTTTATGAAATCTATTGATATGGATTACAGTAAAAGAAGAACCCCAATTACAGATATGATGCTTGGGAAAAGTGTTGCAGATAGGCAAAAGGAAATACTGACTTTGCAAGAAAAAATGTCAGTAGAACAAAATAAATTAAATGAACTGAATGAGAAGGGTAAGGATATTTTAAAAGATGAACTTGGGAGATCTCCAAGAGACATTATTCTTGCTTCCATGAAATCTCAACAACAGTCCTTGATTAAGGCTTATAGATTACAAGCAGACTTAGCAAGAAGGGAATTTGAAATGGCGTTTGATTCGCCATTGGATGTAAAGTTTGCTCCAGTTCAATCATCAATTAGTAATTTTGCATTAGGTTTCCAAAAGGATTTTAAAAGCTTTATATCAACAATTACAAAAGAGTTTGGTCTTGACGAAAAAGGGAACCAAATTGAAACTGCCTTTGATAAAATATTTAATTTAAGTAATAAAAACTCCCCATTTAGAGCAGAAAACTTTTTTGAAGCAGCAAAAAAGTCTGGATTTATTGATTCTAATGGAAAAATAAACATTGATTCTTCTGGAATAGCAAAGATTTTTCAATTAGATGAAAATTTTCTTGATAAAGTTTTAAAAGATCCTTCAATTAAAAAAGAAATAGGAAAAGTTGAAGCAATGGATGGAAAGTCATTAATTCCAGATCAACTAAAACTAAAATTGAAGGAATTATTGGAAAAGTATGCTGCTTCGATTACAGAAGGTGTTTTATCAGCAACAGCACAAATTAGATCTAGGCTTGTTACAGATTTGTTTGCTGAACAAGAAGATTCAGCAAAAGGTAATGAACAAGTTAGAATACTTAAATTGACCTCTACAATGGGGAATAAATTTGTAGATGTTTTGAAAAAACAAAACATTGAACTTGAATCTCAAGTTCAAATGGAGACTGCACTTTACCTTAAAAGACTTTCAGCAAGTAATGTAGATATAAATTCTGATGATGTTAAAAGGGTAATTGCCGCAAAAAATGCAAATTTAGAATTAAATAAAGTTCTTAATGAACAAATTCAATTAAATGAATTAAATTCACAAATCGTTTCCTCTCAGGAAAAGCTGACTGCAATGGAAATTGAATCCAGGTTGATTTCAGAGGGAAATACTGGACTGCAATTGCAAAAAAGAATTAGGGAAGAAATTCGCAATCTTGAAATCAAGGCATTGGATCAAGCTTTAGAATCTGGAGATATTAGTCAAGAGCTTTATGACACGACAAAAAGAATGCTTGAATTGAAGGATTCTTTGTTGGACAAGGAAGAGCAAATTACAGAAGAAATCAGAAAGCAAAAAGATTTGCAAAAAACAAAGGATGAGCTTGCAAGAGAAAGGCTTTTAAATGATGCAAAACTACAGGCTCAAAGAAACACTCAACAAATGGGTATTCTTGACTCATTTTTAATGAGTGTTGGTCAAATAAAAGATCCAACAGAAAAACTTTTAAAAACAGTTGAAGGAAAAATTGATGCTCATATTGAAGCTGGACTTAAAGCTGGCGATCTCAGATTAGGCAGGGGTTTTGATATACAAATAAAAGACAGTGCATTTAAGGATCTTTCTGAGTCAGCAAAAAAGCAGATTATGGATGGATTGGGTGCAAATTTGGAATTGTTATCAGAAAAATTAAGAGAAATTAAGGTGGAACCTAGCGATGCGAGAAAATTGCTAGATATGTTCCTTGGTAATAGCAAAAATGAAGGGATGGATTATCTTGATTATAAAACAGGTGTCGCAAAAAAATCTAGAGGAGGAATGGTTAGTGGCCCATCACATTCTAGTGGTGGAGTAAATGGGTTTTTGTATGGACAGCCAATTGAATTAGAAGGTGGAGAATTTGTAATAAGTAAGTCTGCAGTAGCAAAATATGGTGTTGATTTATTTGATAAACTGAATTCAAGAAAATTTGATAATGGTGGCTCCCTAAGTGCTAGCGGATTTAGATATGATGAATTAGTTGATATGAAATACGGTTTATTTGACAGAATAAAAAGCAAGGGAGTCTCATTAACTTATAGGGGTACAAATGATGATGAAAAAGATTTTTATGCTTATTACAACCCAAAAGATAATTCTATTGTTTTAAACAAAAAATATTATGGAAATAAATATTCTGAAGGAAGTTTAGGATTATTAAGTGAAGTCCAGACACTTTCACATGAACTCTTACATGCCACAAATGAATTAAGTTCAAGACATGTAGAGAGCAAAATTCGGACTAATTCTTTTGAGAAGATGAAAGAGCATATTAGAAATGAAAATAAAAACTTCATAAATACTCTTGGTGATATAGAGCATAAGGATGAGCAGGATATTGTTTTGAATGCTGCAAAGGGTCTTAATGATAAAAAGTATAATTCAGCATTATTAAATTTGTATGATAAAAAAATCGCATCTAAAATAATAGAGAAGTCAGGTATTGATAAAAGCAAATCAGAGCTATTTACATTTGGTAGATCATTTAACCTAAAAAGTGAAGAAGAGAAACAAGGGCTTATTCAAGATATTAATGATTTAATGATTCATTCTGGAGGAGGTTCAAAAATTAATAAAGATGCAATGTCATCTATAAGATTAAGAAACTTTATAAGTTATAGCGATATAGGAGATTTAAAAAAGGCTGGGAGCGTTCACACTAAGGATTATATAAATAGAAAATCTGATCAATGGATTTCCGAGGGTGAGGCTTCTAGAGTAAGGTATGGAACAGAAGAAATAATGGCTGAAGTTTATTCTAAATTTGCTACAGACAAATATTTATCTTCTTTATTTCCAAATTTATATAAAGAAATTGTTAATGCATATGGGGATGTTAAGTATAAGTCCCCACTTCAAGAGAAAAAGGAATCAAAATGGTATAATCCATTTAGCTGGTTCCAAAAGGGAGGTTTTGTTAAAGGCCCCTCTCATTCAAAAGGGGGAGTAAAAGGTTTTTTAAATGGACAACCTATTGAACTGGAAGGTGGGGAGTATGTAATTAGCAAGAGTGCTGTAGTTAAATATGGAATGCCTTTATTTGAATCCTTGAATGCAGGTAGATTTGAACCTAGAAAATTTAAACCTGGAGGGCCAACAACAGAACAGCTTTATTCTCATGCAAATAAAGCCATGCAATCTGGAGATATGGCTCTTTATAATAAACTTGTTAAGGCTATTGATGAAAAGGTTAAAAAGGATAGGGCAGAAAATTATGCAAAAAAAGGGATTGCTACATTCTATCCAGATGGGACAAGTATAGGTGATGCAAATAAATACATTAAGATAGAAAAAGAAAAAGAAAAAGTTGCTCTTGAAAATGCGAATTTAGAAGTTGTCAAGCTTGATGAAAATCTTAAAAATGCAAATAAGGTTATAAAACAAGATTTTAATCAAAACTTAATAACAACTACTGATAACACAAAAGAACTGACAGAAGCTGAAATTCAAAAAATTGAATCAACTTTAAAAATGAATTCCGCTCAAGAAGAGCTTTCTCAAAATCAAATTGATGCAAATAAGGCAATTGCTGGAGTTACTGCAAAATATAAGGATATTGCAATTGATTGGAAGACTCTTTCAAAAGAAGAGCTAAAAGCTGGATTTGGTTATAGTAGTGGTGCTGGATTTTCTTATGGAGATGTTGGTGGAACATTAGGTGCTGTTGGTGGGGTTGGCGGTTTCATGGCTGAAGTTTATGGAACTGCTATGGGCAAAACGTCAGGAATGGAGGGGTTTCGGGAAGATATTGGTGCAGTTATTACTGATGCAATGACAGGCTCCTTTACAGGGGTTATTGGTATTTTGGGTAAGAGTTTAGCCCAAAATGAGAGATTCCAAAAAACAATGGAAAGGTTTTTCCAGATATTTTATGTATTTTTTGATGAATTTGCTGAAGGATTTGCTTTATTTTTTGAAGCTATAGTTGATGCTCTTGAACCTCTTAGAAAGGTTATGGCTATTTTAGGAGGTGCATTCAAGGGGATAATGCGTTCTCTTACTAAGCTTATTCAGCCATTCGCAATGCTTATTGAAGCAATGATGCCAATTGTAATCTATTTAAATGCATTTCTTCAGTTAATTGTTGGTTTGTTTTCCACACTAATTGAGGGACTTGCAACATTTTTAAAGAACTCCATATCTGCAGTATTGAGTCCTTTTGTTGACACTCAAGGATATAAATCATTAAATCTCCTAAGACAGGAAAAAGAGTTGCTATCTGATGTATCAAGTCTTTTTGATACATTAAAAGTTACTGTTGAAAGTATCCGTGATGTTGTTTTTGAAATTATGAATTCAACATTAAATATATCAGCAGAGGGAATAAAGTTAGAGTTGGCAACAGAAAAATATAATGAGTTATTCCTTGCTGCTACAGAAATAGCAGACGAGTCCTCAATTTCAGAATTTCAAGATTTTGCAAAAGCTTATTTGCAACAAGCTCAAGATGTTCTGAAAACATCAAATGCTTATCAACTAATTTATGTTGATGTTATTGAGGATCTTGAATCTTTGAAACTTGGAGTTAGTGACGATATTGGAAAAGAGTTTACAAGTGGGTTGAAACAGGCAATTTTTGATTTGAGATTGGCTGGATCTGAAATTGCAGATGAATTAGTTAAGGCTGTTGATGCCTATAAAGAGGGTACAATTAGCTTTTTGGACTTGGGCGAGTATGTAAACTTTAAAATTGCTCAAGTTGATAAAGATATCAATATGAAAGATTATGCGGAATTTGGATTAATTGGTGATTACACAAGAGTTCAAACTGCATATGAGCAATATTTAAAGGATGACCTTGGAAGTTTTAGTGGCAGCATGAGTGCTGTTAGTGGATCTTCATTTGAAGATGATATGAGATTGTTGTTTGGTATAGATAAAAATGGAAATCCAATTGGTGAAACAAGAGAAGTAAGTGTAGGGGGGACTACCTATGTAATTCCAGTTGGAATTGCAGAATCTGAAGCAGCAACGGCAAGGGCTACTGGTAGAAACCTCTCAAGTCAGCCAACTGTTGGTGATATTACAGCGCCTGGAGACATTGTAAGAGATGACCCTTCTGGAGGAAGTGAATTCCCATTTTCATTAGATTTTGTTGAACTTTTCAAGAAAATTGCACAAGCAATTTATGATGCTCTTCTTGCTGCATTAACTGCTCTTTTTGTGGAAGTAGAAAAATTCCTAAAGGCTTTGTTTGCTTTTATAGAAAAACTTGCGATTACTGTAGCTGATTTTCTGGGTGAACTTTTAGGTTGGATTGCAGAACTAGGAATTACCGTAGCTGATTTCCTGGGTGAACTTTTAGGTTGGATTGATGATTTAGTTATTACTGCAGCAGCCTTCCTTGATGAGATATTCGGTTGGATTGATGATTTAACCATTGAAGTGTCTGACTTTTTAGATGAGATATTTGGTTGGATTGACGATCTTACTATTGAAGTGTCTGACTTTTTAGATGAGATATTCGGATGGATCGATGATTTGACTATTGAAGTGTCTGACTTCCTTGATGAAATATTCGGATGGATCGATGATTTGACAATCGAAGTATCTGATTTCTTAGATGAGATATTTGGATGGATTGACGATTTGACCATTGAAGTATCTGATTTCTTAGATGAGATATTTGGCTGGATTGATGACCTTACTATTGAAGTTTCTGATTTTTTAGATGAAATATTCGGATGGATTGACGATTTGACAATTGAAGTTTCTGATTTTTTAGATGAAATATTCGGATGGATTGATGACTTAACAATCGAAGTATCTGACTTTCTTGATTCAATATTTGGATGGATTGATGACTTAACAATCAAAGTAGCTGATTTTTTAGATGCAATATTTGGATGGATCGATGATCTTACTATTACCACAGCAGACTTTCTGGGTGAGATATTTGGCTGGATTGATGATCTAACAATTACTGCAGCAACTTTCCTTGACGAGATATTTGGTTGGATTGATGACCTAACAATTACTGCAGCAACTTTCCTTGACGAGATATTTGGCTGGATTGACGATTTAACTATTACTGCGACAACTTTCCTTGACGAGATATTTGGCTGGATTGATGATCTTACTATTACTACATCAGACCTTCTTGATGGAGCATTTGGCTGGATTGATGATTTAACTATTACTGCATCAGATCTTATTGGTGGAGCATTTGGTTGGATTGACGATTTAACCATTGAAGTCTCAGACCTTCTTGATGGAGCATTCGGCTGGATTGGTGATCTTAGTATTACGGCTTCAGATGTATTAACAAAGTTTTTTGGGGAACTGTTTACAGGAACAAGAACAGCATTTGAGGCAATTACTGACTTCTTCGATAATATAATTAGTGGTGCAGACAGATCTCCTCTTCAAGCCATTGGTGATTTCTTTGGTGAGGTTTTGACAGGAACTGACGCCTTAAGTCCTATTCAAGCATTGGTTTCTTTCTTTTCTAATATTTTTAAAGGCGGTGGACAGCTTGATCCAGGTCAGGTTCTTACTCAATTGTTTACTCAGATTTTTGGAACATCAACAACAGATGCAGCAGGAGCAATAAAAAGTTTTATTGAAGCAGCCCTCAGTGGAACTACAGATGCGGCAACAGCAATAAAAAGCATGGTAGAGTCAATGGTTAATGGATTTGCTGATGCTGCAGATGCAATAGTGGATATTATTGAAGGTCTTGTTGGTGGAGGAGTTGCAAGTGCTCAAGATTTTATTGATGCATTGTTTGGTGAAGCAAAAAAGCTTTTGAAAAGCATCTTCATGTTCAAAAACCCATTTAAGGATTTTATACCAGGAAGCCCTGAGTATTTACTTGAGTTTAAAGAAGGTGGTCACGTTTATGCTGATGGGGGAATGCTTCATGGGCCTTCTCATAATGCTGGTGGAATTAATGCAATAGTTGCTGGTGAGAGACCTGTTGAGCTAGAAGGTGGAGAATTTATTGTAAATAAAAGATCAGCAGGAATTCTTGGTGAAGATTTTCTGAGATTTATTAATTCAGTAAGAAGTGCTGAAGATATTCCATCAAAAGCTCCAGCAATTCCTAGATTTGAGGAAGGCGGATATACTTATCCTGATGAAGCCAAGGAACGAGATGGATCAAATTTTGGAGAGAGAGATCGATTTGGTACTAATAAAAAATCTACAGCCGCTGGAGAGCTTATAGGCTTCTTGGAGGGTATAGGCCAGGGGATAACTGATCCCGTTGGAACTCTTTTTGGTGGAATAGGAGGGCCTAAAGTTACTAGAAATAAAGGGGATGGAGTTGGATTAGGTGAAAGTGATCCTCATAGATATATAGAATCACAAGAGACATTCCCAGATATGCGTTTTTTCAATGTTGATTGGAGGACAAATGATTGGGTTGAGGATTTAATTGGGTCGCACAGATTTAAACTAGATCTTGGATTTCCAGAAGATAATGAATTTGAAGTATACAGAACAGGAGGAACAATTGACCATAAGACAGGAGGTCTTAATCAAGATCCTAAAGGTCTTATTTCTCCAAGTATTCATCAAAATGATTTAAAGCATGAGTTTACTTTTTCAAAACCAGATGTAAATACAAGCTTTCTTACAGATACTCTTGGAGCAGGGGCAAGTGGAGTAAGCGCATTTTTAGATAGTCTTATAGATACTGGTTTTGAATTAATTAGTGGAAGTTTAGATGTTTTTGGAAGATTTGGGGGACTTTTAACAAATAGATTTACTAAATTTGTTCCATTACAAGGGCTAGATATAGTTGGAGAGCAGTCAAAGTTTACAACAAGTGAATTAGAATTTTGGGTTGGGATGGCAGGTGCCATCTCATTTATTCTTTGGTTTTATGAATATATATCCGGCATAGATACTGGGGCTCCTGTAATGGGGGAGGACGTAGGATGGGGTAAGGCTAGTCGTGGAATTAATCCATTTACTAAAGGAGATTTCCCTCTTTGGATTCCATTGATACTTCCTGCTTTAAACGTTTTTAGGCCAGGAGGATATTCAGAAGATGTTAGCCTTCTTGACATTCTTCAATATCATCTCACTGATGCTTTCTTGGGAGGAGGCAATCAAGGTGGGCAAGGTTCTGGTGCTCTTGGATTTATGGAGTTAGTCCTCCAGGGTCTAATGAAAAGTGGAGCAAAAGAGTCTGATTCTAGAGCCTTAATTTCTTCAGCAGTTTTGGGATTTGCACTCACTGCTTTTGATTTTGGAAGTATTAATGATGCGGCAAAACAAGATCCAATGGAATTTAGCAGGTATGGATTAGGTGGAGGAATCCCATCATTTGGGAATGGTGGGGAACTTGCTGCTGCTGGAGGAATGGCATCTGGCCCACTACATCAAAGTGGAATTTTGGGGATGACAAAGCAAGGTGCTCCGTTTTTGTTTGAGGGTGGAGAGTATATTGTCAGTAGAAGGGCCACAGAAAAGATTGGAGTAGCCAATCTGGACAGAATGAATCAAATGGGGTCTGGAGGAGCCTTACCGGAATTTGGAGATAGAGATAGCGGAATCTTGCCAAAAGTTCCAGAGTACTGGTCAAAGGGATATAGTGATAATAGTGGCCCCTCAAAGGCTGAGAGAGTTGCTATTTATATTGGTGAAAGTTTTAGTTGGCTTGAGAAGTTCTTAACAGGAGATCCAAGCAGGAAAAAAGAGCCAGCATTGACCCAGATTGGGAAGGGAGTGACTGCTACTGGAATGTCCATGCTTGCTATACTTATGTTTGATAAGATTTTCTCCAACAAAAAAAATAGCATAAATCCAAAATTATTTGGAATGGGAGATGGCGGATTTCTTCCAGAATTTGAGGATAGGGGGGCTGTAAATCTGGATTGGGTTACTAGTTGGACAGGATCTTGGACAGGATCTAAAGCAAGCTCTAGTTCTAGCTCTAGTTCTAGCTTTGATATTGAAAAAATTCTTATAGGAATTGCAATTGCAGTTGCTCTTGGTCTGTTATATGACAGATTCTTTAAAAAAGAGGAAGAAGAGAAGGAATTACTAGAAACAATTAGCAAGAGTCCTGGCCCATCAACTCCATCAATTCCATCTATTTTTAATGATAAGGACTTTTTAAGTACTTTTGCAGGACTTCAGAAATATAAACTTGATCCAGAAACTCAATGGAGATTCTCTGATGAATTAGATGGGGCAGTTGTTGAGGATCTTGCTTTTGTTTCATCATCAACAGTATTTTCTGGTAGTGGATTATCCTCATTGCTTGGAAGTGGAATGTATGGGGATGTTTCAGACTTTTATCAATATGTTTTAAATTCTGGAATTACCAGTTTGCCAATAGGAGAAAATTTATTTGTAATTCCTAGCTCTTCTGTTTTTAGAAAGAGCGTTAATCCTGGAGAAACATTTGGCGTTTCAGACCTTAGTAACGAAGTAAGAAGTTATAGAAGGGATCTTGGGATTTCTTCGTGGATTGCAGCTAATTATATAAATGATAATGATATTGCTGGAAGTTATATAGACGTTTTTGATCCTTCAAGTAATTTCCATTTAACTAGAAGAGAGAGTACAAAACAATTTGTTGAAGACCCTTCTGTCGATTATAGGGATTTTATTTATTTTGGTCACGAGCCTAGACTTCTTCAGAATTATGCTACACCTGGTGATGCATGGGAAGATTTAACAATGGGGTATGTTAATGAATATGCAGGTTATCGTGGATTTACAGGAAATTTATTTAGCGAAAATCAAAAAACACAATATATAGACTGGAGAAAACAGGAAGAACCATCGCTTTGGCAAACATTTGGATCTGGAGGTCAACTGCAAGCAGGTGGAATGGCAAAGGGGCCTTCTCATCAAAGCGGAATGATTGGTTACGCCAAAGGTGGATCACCTTTCTTATTTGAAGGTGGAGAATACATCATCAATAAAAGAGCAACAGAAAAAATAGGGGTTGATAGACTTAATGAATTGAATAGCTATGGTTCTGGTGGAACTCTTCCAGAGTTTGGTAGCAGTGATGGTTACATTGATATGGATTTTAACCCAGTCATCAGAGATGCTAGAAAAGCAGTAGTCAATTCTCTTGAAGAAAGAGCAATGAAGCCCCAGAAGCAAAAAGAAAACTTTTTGTTTATGAGTGACATGCTTGCTCTTGGTGGTGCCACTGTTGGCACATTGGCAGGACTTATGGCTTTAGCTTATGCAAATTACGGATTGGGAGATCCGTTAGCAGGGCTAGGGTTTACTAAAAGAGACCCAGACATGCCTAATATGACAGGTTTTGAACATTTAGTCCTTTTGTTGGCGGCAGGTGGTTTGGGATATTTGTCATCCTTTTTCTTTAATTATTCTGGAGCCACAGATAAATTAAAGAATCTTGGTTCTGGTGGATCTTTGCCAGAGTATGGGGATAGAAGAAGTAGCTTATTAACCCCAGCACCAATGGGTAAGGGATCTTTCTTAGATCCTGTTTACGATTTCTTTGGATGGCTTTTTACGGATGACCCAGATTCTGGAATATACGATTACTTCTTTGGTAGAAATGGAATATTTACTGGGAAGGGCAGTAGAAAAAGGAAGTACGGATTCCCAAGATTTGGTGAAAAAGGGATTGGTGGCACCTTACCAGAGTATGGGGAGAGAAGAAGCAGTCTATTAACTCCGGCACCAATGGGTAAGGGATCTTTCTTAGATCCTGTTTATGACTTTTTTAGTTGGCTCTTTACAGATGATCCAGATTCTGGGATCTATGACTACTTCTTTGGTAGAAACGGAGTGTTTACTGGGAAAAGTAGAAAAAGGAAGTACGGATTCCCAAGATTTGGTGAAAAAGGGATTGGTGGAACGATCCCTGAGTTTGGTGGAGAAAAAGATGCTTATGGATGGAGGAAGTCCTCATTTTTAGACCCAGTTTATGATTTCTTTGGGTGGATTGGGAAAAAATCAAAAGGTGTTTGGAATTTCCTTTTTGGAGATGATGGATTTTTTACATCTGGTTGGAAGCCATTTAAAAGAGGCAGGGACGGATCTTATTCAAGAGATGGAGGAATGATATTCGGCAATGGTGGTGCCTTACCAGAGTTTGGTGGAGAACAAGGATTTTTGGCAGATCTTTTTGCGAAGGATAGAAGAAGTTCTGCTTTTGATAAGGGCCTTTTTGAGATTGGTGCAAGTAGAGATGTTTCCAGGTCAAGAGTAATTAAGGGTAGAGGGAAGAGAGATGACTCTTGGGGATTCTGGGATTATGCAGGTGCTGGATCGCTTGGGTTGTTGTTATATCTTGCTGCGATGAATAATTTTGGCTCTGGAGGAGCCTTGCCAGAGTTTGGTAATGGTAGACAATTACAAGATCTAGGTGCGCTTATAGGATTATTAGGTGTTGGAACCACAGCTTACCTTGGAAGTAATGCAAAAACATTTGGAGAAATGAATACTGCTTCTGGAATAGGTGGTATGTTGTTAGGACTTGGCCTCATTACTGCTGGTCAAGGATCTAAAATGTATAAAGATAAAAGAGCCCAAGAAGAATTTGTTATTATGACATTAGCTGGGCTGGGAATGATGGGCCAATATAGTTCACTCCTTGGGAAAGATGGATATAGAGCAACAAGATTTCAGTATGGTTCTGGAGGGGCATTACCAGAGTTTAAGGAAGGAGGAAGTTCTGAATTAGGTGATGCCTTCTTTGGCGGACTCTTAGGTCTTCTTGGAGGAACTGTATTAGGAAGACCTTTAGGACTAGAAGATTGGGGAGCCATGTTGGGGTTGTATTTAGGAGCAATAGGTGGAATAGGAGCAAATCGAAATTATAAGGGAATGGATGCTATCCCACATCCAATCTTTGATATAGTGGAAGGATTAGGTGAAACAGGGAAAGGACTAAATAGAGCCACTTTGAATTTTGGAAAGGGAGGAGCCTTACCAGAGTTTGGAGGTGGTGATTTTGCTCAACCTAGAGCAGCAGCAGGAATGGCAAGTTTAGTGAGCTTGTGGGCCTATGCTGTTAGAGCATCTCATGATTCTTCACTAGAAAATAAACCAGATTTACATGGAGGTTTGTCATTTGGTATTTTGGGAGCATCAATACTTGATGCACTTGCTACAAATAGAGATAAAAGAGGAACATTATCTGGAATGAGCAAGGATCAGAATGCTGCTCTTCTTGCTTTATTGGGTAGTTTTTATGTTGCAGGTCTTGCAGATTTCATCTCTCCTTCAAAAAAGCCAGTTGGAAGAACTGGAAGATTGGGTATGGGCATTGGGTCTCTTGCTCTTTTAGCTGCTGTTCCAGGGGTTTTAAGAGGAGTTGATTACGCAAAAAGTAGGGGGCAAGGTGGTGATATTTTAAAGTTACTTGCGCTCCCATTAATTTTAGGCTCTTATGATGCCGCAGAAACTGCATATACAGGAAAATTCCCCAAAGATGGAGGATTTACTGGAAAGTTTGTAAATTGGGGTAAATCCAAACCTGGGTTAAGTGGTGGCAAGGTTTTGCGTTCCTTATTGTGGTTTTTAGGGCCTACTTCAGCAAAATATGCTTTTGATGTTGGTAATTATGGTGCTCCAGGATTTGAAGGATTGGGCAATGGTGGAGCATTACCAGAAGCTGGAATGGGTGGTGGCCTGGCCTTACTTTTTGGCCTTTTATTTGGGGGTCAAGCTGGCAAGGGCTTTGCAGAAAGAAGGCAATATGCCCCACCTCCTGCAGATAATAATTATCTCTTAGATTTTTTGATGGCAGGAATTCCTGCAGGGATTTTTGGATATAATGCAGCATTGTCTTTTGGCTCTGGAGGAGCATTACCAGAGTTTGGGCCAGGAACTAAGAAGGGGGTAAGAACGGATCTTGGTATTCTTCAAGAAGATACTTCTTCTGGTGGATCTCATTCTTCTTTTCCATCTAGTTCTTCTCGTTCTTCTTTTCCATCTAGTTCTTCTCGTTCTTCTTTTCCATCTAGTTCTTCTCGGAAAAGTGGAACCAGTTGGATAGATGATCTCAGGAAAGATCCTAAATTGAAGTATGTCAACCCAATGATGATTGGGGCTATGATGCTTGGGTGGATGGGTGCTGGTTACATGACGCATTTAGGAAAGGAAGAGGATAGAAATACAAGACATCTTGCTTCTGCTCTTGGCATGGGATTGGCAACGATTCTAGAATATTACAGACAATCTGGTAATAAAAAAACTAGTAGTGCTAATAAAGCAGGTGTTGGAATGTTGTATGCAGCAATGCTTGCAAATACACAAATGGGTTCTGGTGGAGCTTTGCCAGAGTTTGGGCCAGGGAATGAGGACTTGTTAAGAACAGACCTTGGTCTTCTTCAAGAAGACAGTTCTTCTGGTGGATCTCATTTTGGTCATGCGTCTAATAGAACACCTCATTCTTCTAGGAAAAGTGGAACTCGTTGGATAGATGATCTCAGGAAAAGCCCTCAGATGAAGTATATCAACGCACCAATGATTGCGGCTATGGTGCTTGGGTGGATGGGTGCTGGTTACATGACGCATTTAGGAAAAGAAGATAATAGAAATGCAAGACATCTTGCGTCTGCTCTTGGTATGGGGTTGGCAGGGATTCTAGAATATTATAGACAATCTGGTAATAAAAAAACTAGTAGTGCTAATAAGGCAGGTGTTGGGGGGTTGTATTTAGCACTTCTTGCAAATACACAAATGGGTTCTGGAGGGGCTTTGCCAGAGTTTGGGCCAGGGAATGAGGACTTGTTAAGAACAGACCTTGGTCTTCAACTGGGTTCTGGTTCTTCTAGTCGATCTAACTCTTCTATGCCATTTAGTTCTTCTGGGAAAAACAGTATAAATCCTTACTTAGAGTATATTACTCCGAGAATGCTTGGGAGTATGTTGCTTGGGTGGATGGGTGCTGGTTACTTAGGGCATTTAGGGAAATCTGATAGAAATACGACAAATCTTTTGTCTGCTACTGGCATGGGGTTAGCAGCGATTCTAGAATATTATAGAGAGGCTGGTGGGAAGCAGACTAGTGGAGCTAATAAGGCAGGTGTTGGGATGTTGTATGCAGCACTTGCTGCATCAACACAAATGGGTTCTGGAGGTTCTTTACAATCTGGAGGCATGGCAAAAGGCCCATCCCACCAGAGTGGAATGATTGGTTATGCTCAAGGTGGAGGGCCATTCCTATTTGAAGGAGGAGAGTACATCATTAATAAAAGATCATCTGAGGCCATTGGAATTGAAAACTTAAACAAGCTAAACAGCATGGGCAAGGGTGGTAAGTTGCCAATGTTTGTCTCAGGTGGTCAGCCTCTTTTTGCGAATAGAGCCTTGATGGATGTTGGTGATACATATGGGCCTGACGGAAAAACTAGAGGGTTTGTTTATAGTTCTTCAATAACAGGTGGTGGTGATGTTGATTCAATGTATTATGCATTTTCTCAGGCTCTGGCAAGCACACCTATTGTGATTGCAGCATTTGACAGCATAGCATTTGAGCAACTTTATATTGCAAATTTAATGGCAATTCATGCAGGGCAAGGACAAAAAACACTAGAAGATCTTTTGCTAGAGATATCTCTTATGGCAGGGTTGAGTGCTTATGGAAGATATAAGGGCATGTCTCCAGAAGAGGCAAGTGTGTTTGGTACAGAGGGCGCAGGATTTGCTTTAATGGCAAGATCCACTGCTGAAGATGATCAAAAAGATATTGCGATGGCAGCATCATTAGCAGCTACCATGTTGTTTGCAGGGACAGGTTGGGGGCCAGTTGCAGCAATTATTGCAGGAACTTATTTTGGGGATAGAGAGAGGTATTTGGCTGACTTTGATATGGGTGCTCAAGAAGCAGTACAGGAGCCATTCCAGGGATTTTGGGATGAAGTTGCTGGTGGGAACCTATACAAAGGCTTAGTTGAATACCAGGCAGATACATTGAATGATCTTTCAATGAGGTTGAGCAATGCCTTTAAGAAAATGGGAGAAGGACTTACAGAAATACTAACAGAAAAATGGGGGATATATGGAGATAATTTTAAGCAATTCTTTGATCAATTAGACAGTATAGCAGAGATTGAAGATCTTATTTATTACATGAGGGATACTGTTCTTGAATTTTTCAAAAGCCTTCCAAATGCTCTTGCAGAAGAATTTGGTAAACAAGATACTGAACTGAAGAGACTTGCATTCGCAATTATTGCATTGCCTATTTTTATCATGGGTAAAATTGGCGAAACCTTAATTAAGTATATAGAAGACCCAGAGGGTTTATCAAAACTGGCTACTGGATTCCTGACTTCTCTTACTGAATTAACAAAGATTATCTATTTACCCTTGATTACTTTAATTCAAGATCCATCTCTGGTTTTTGGACTTGCTAATGAATTTATTATTTCTCTTACAAGGACTCTTTCTGTAATTCCAAATGCTATAATTCAATATGTTATTGATAATCCAGATACATTAGCTTCACAACTAATTAAATTTGGAGTTGGAGTCTTTGCTGCAATTCCTTATGCGATTATTTCTTATATTACAGAAGATCCCGAAGAATTAGGCATGGCTATAATTAATTTTGGGAAAAGTGTTATTGATGCAATTCCACAATCTGTAATTGATTATATTACTTCAGAAGAAGGAATGCTTACTCTTGTAGGAGTTGCTATAGTTGTTGCACTTGTTGGGATAATCCCTGCATTTTTAATAGCTGTTGGCTTGTGGTTAATTGAAAATGGGGTTGGTCAAGTAGCGCAGACTCTTTTAAATGAAACGGTAAATTCTATTAGAAAAATGTTTGAAGGGGTAAACCCAGGTAGTTTAGCTCAGTGGTTTATAAATTTGGTGCGAAATTTAGCAAATAGCCTACTTCCTAGAGGTGGTGGTGGTGGACTGGGTGGTCTATTTTCTGATGAAAATCTAAAAAGCAATCGAAAACTAGTTGGAGTCAATTCTCAGGGCCTAGGAGTCTATGGATGGGATTGGAATCAAAATGCAAGAGCCTTGGGTATTAAAGATAGATCCGGTTACGGAGTAATTGCCCAAGAGGTGATGAAAAGCATTCCGAATGCAGTTAGTGAAATTGGTGGATACCTTGCGGTAGATTACAACCAAATTGATCTAAAGAATATTGGAACTGCAGGATTTATGGGATTGTCTTACTTGGATTTTGAAGAAACAGGCTCTTCTGTTTCCGGCTCTCCATTGAGCTTTAGATCTGGTAGTTCTGAAATTACTTCTGAAATTTCTAATTCTTCTTCTATGAACAATCAGCTTCTTCAAAAGTTGATTTCAGTTCTTGAAGATAAGGAGATGAGTGTGACAGTTGTAGATCCTTCGGGAGAGGAAAAGCCTTCTTCAAAGATTATGATTTCTAAGGAAAGAGAAATGTCCTATCGTGGAGCAAAAGCACTAGCATGAGTGAAGTATTATTAGCAGAAATTCAATTTAATTCTAAAACATGGTATTTGAGTGAAGAAGGGTATATAGGAGAGAACTATTATGCTCCTTATTTAGCATCAACTCCAACTTTAGAACTAGGTGAAGTAAAAGGTGGATATATTGGAGTTAGATTAGGTGATTTAAGTATTGCAAATAGGCCAAATGACAGGAATTCACCTTTTTCTATTTTTGCAGGAGGTTATTCAAAGTTATTAGCAAATCCGAATCAGAAAATACCTATTCAGATCTATTGGAAACAAGACAAGATTTCCAGTTCATTGTTTGATGGATCAATGTATTTAAGCGGATTTGATACAGACGCCTTCAATTTCTTATTGGAAGACAAGATTGCTGATGTAGATCTTTTAAGTTTTGCAAGAGATTTTGAGTCTGACCTTTCTTCTATTAATTCTATTTCAATTACTGGAGAAGGCGTTTCTGGAACGGCATTGGTATCTGCTCCAGACCATGAATTGGAAACAGGAGATTTTATACGAGTTAGTGAATGTCCAACTACAGCATTCAATACATTTGATTCAGATAAAAATGAAATCATAAATGTTAAATTAACAAAAGTTGATGATAATTTTTTTAGATATACTCTTATTAATGGGAATTCTACAGATTTTAGGAGGTCTTTTGAATACACAATGGAGACCTATACAAAAAAGCCTCAACCTTTTTCTTTTGGATATGTTGTAAGGAAGAAGGATATTATAAAAATTGATGAAAGGCAGAGAGAGTTTTTAGGAGATTATTCTGGTGAAGAATTTTCAAATCCAGATTTAAAACATGATGATCCTAATTACGATTTATTAATGTATGATGATGGTGTTTTGGTTGGTTCCAAGGTTAGTAGCAGATTTGGTAATTTAATAAATGGAATAAATGTAGTTTCAGTTATTAAGAATGGAGACTACATAGAAATTGCAACTGGTGATAATCAGTTGCAAACTGGAACTCCTCATAATTTAGAGGCCGGTTCTACAATAAAGTTGATTGATTTTTCTCCAGATAATATTAATGACACATTTTTAGTTGTTGCTGAGATAATAAATGATTATGAATTTAAGGTTTATTTAAAAAATATAGGTCAATATAGTGCGGAAACGACATATTCAATAACTACTGGGGTTTCAAAAATAAAGACTCCTGGTGAATACTATGGTGTAAGCAGACTTCCTACTGCAGAGAAGATATATACAAGAGCGCTTTTTACAGAACAACAAGCATATAATTCATCAGATCCAGCAACAGTGACAACGCTTGGCGGGGTTGACTATACTTCTTTTGATGGAACTAATATTTATGGAACTGTTCTGGTTAGTGGGATGTCTTCTAATGGAGAAAGTCTTTCAGAGTTTTTAGAATATATTGCAAGAAAAGCAGGGGTAACCAATGTTGATTTTACGGAGGCCCCAGATGCATCTTCAATAAAACTTCAAATTTGGGAGACTTCACAAACAAAGGCTGTTGAGTTTGCAGGAGAAGTGGCTTATGCTGCAAATCATTTATTTGAAATTAGAAATGATATATTAAGAGTTATAGACAGAAGTTATCAGCCATCATCTTTTATCAGAATAAACAATTGGGAAATTATAGAGGCCAGTTATAAAATGCCAACTCCTGTAAAGGCATTGAGGACAAAGTGGAGAGTGAATGTTATTAATCCGAAAACAACACCCAATTCTCTTACAACCAAAGAAGAAAGTGTAATGATTTCTAATATGGCTTCTGGAGAAATTTTGGATATTATTCCAGTAAGTGAAACTCCAGATGTCGTTTCAAATTTGTTATTTAAAATTAGAGACACCATAAATAAAAATATAATAACTATTAAAGTGGGAAGAATCAGGACTGATATTATTGTGGGATCAAGAATAAAAGCAAATAGAGATGAAGATGGTGTTACAATAGATATGATTGTAAGGACAATTAATTATGATTTTGGTGATATGTCTACAGAGGTTGTTGGTGATGGATCATTGGTGGTTATTGAACAAGACCAGATTTACTAAGACAGGTTAATTATGTTGATAATGACACAGGACAGAGTTTCTGGACTTGCTGCTAATAAATCTCCGTTAAGAACTTATGGCCCTGGAAATACAAGAGATGAATCAAATAGAAACTCATGGGTTTCTAGTGATGGGAATGATAAATTAACGATAAATTGCCTTGGACAGGTAAATGGGTTGTTTCTTGGCAGGTATCAAGCAGATGAAGTAAAGTTGACTTACCAGGGAGATGAGATTTTTTCTAATAAGACGAGTTCTGGACTTGTTGCAGTTGGATATGCAAATGGCTCAAATGGAGTAATTTCTGGAACAATTGCAAGTACAGAAGAAGTTACGTCAGAATACTATTATAGTGTTGGCACAGTAGTGACAATTGCCCTTTCTTCTGACTCAACATATATGAATGTTAATGATATTATTACAATTTCTGGAACTTCTACAAATTTTGATGGAAATCACAGAATAGTACAGGTTCAAAAAGACACTTCTTTTACAACATTAAATCGTTCTGGGAATTCTGTTTTTACTCAACAGCAAGGAGCTACTGGCAGCAGTATAAAAGTAATTGTTAAGGATAATAAAACTACAGTTGACACCTATTTAAGTGTCAATGACTCAGTAAGTATTGAAAATGGCGTAGAAATTAGATTAATAACTGCAGGAACATCAATAGGAAGTCCTTGCGGCTTGATTGAGGATGATAATGATGTTGATTTTTATTATTTAGTAAAATTTAGCCATTCTACTAATGATTTATTGAAGAGTGGAGATTCTCCATTTACAGTAAATGAGTATATTACTTTAAAGGATTGCCAAATAGAAACTATATCTGGAGGATATATTTCAGAGGATTTGGACTATACTACAAACTCTTATAAAAGTTATTATGTCACTGCAGCAAATTCTGCTGATTCTAGTTTTACTATTTTTATAAAACCTAGTGTTTATTATGTACCTAGTTTAGTCAGGGTTGCAACAACGGTATCTATTCAAACCTCTCCAACACCTAGTTATCCAAAAGCTATTTTTGGAAGCACATTATATTATAGTGGTGGAGGTTATCAACATAAGCTTGGATTGGATTTAATTGCTGGAAGCACTTTGAGTTCTGGTTCAGAGGAGTTTACAAACAATGAGGTTATTGAACTTTCCTCCCCTTTGATTAGTTCCGTATCCATAAATACTTCAGAATTAACTTTAAATGAGATAGACCAGACTTATTTACATAAAACTAATATTAAAAGTAGAAGCGACTTTTCAATAAAACTACCATACAAGGTTACTCCTTTTTTATTTAGTGGAAACGATTCTATTCAAATTAGAAAGTATGTGGTAGACACAGAAGAGGCAGGAACTACAGAAGATGGAGCAGGAACTCCAATTAGAAGAGTGGATGTTGCAACAAGAACGCAAAATTCTGTAGCGGATTTTGTAACAGGTAAATTGATTCGTGTTGAATCCAATTACATTCCATTGCCAAGAGAAGCCTTCCCATCTAGATTAATTATTGAAATGGATGCATCTTTAAATCACAATGCTGCCAATTTGTTTAATCAATTTCTTTTAGAAGAAGTTACAATAGAAAATCCCGCAAATCATCAATCCGTTTTAACTACTACAGATAGTAGTGATTATCTAGATTACAAAACATCTGTGAGTAGTTATCAGTATAATAATAATGATGATGGAGAACTTACATTAAATTTAGCATCTGCAACAAATTTAGTAGTAGATGATTACATTTTTTTGCGTTGGCCTAATAATGTTCCGGCTCAAACTTCACAAATCTCAAAAGTGGTTCAGACTGTTATTAGCAATACTATATTTCAGACAACTGTTCCGATTCATGAATTGTATGAAGGAATGGAGTACAATGGGCCAAATAGCATAAGCGGAACTTACATACTGAGTATAGATAAAACAACGAATCAAATTACAACAAATATTGCTCATAATTTGAATGATCCTGGGAATATTGGATCAACAGTTACTTTTGATCACCATAATAGCTTTGGGCCAAATGCACAGGATTCCTGGACAGGGTTTCACAGGATTATCTCCTCTTCAAATAGTGGTCAAACGATTACCATTATAGTTCCAAATGCTGGAGTCAAAGGTGATTTTACAATTAATCAAAATGCATACACATCTTCGCCTTCAACTTACAATACAAATCAAAATACTACTTATGTAGTAAAGGTGAATAATGGCAAGGGTCGGTTTATAAGGCCCATTGCGAGTGGGATTACTGAAGCTGATGCGTTTTTATGGAATTCTGGATCTGCAGAAGCGACTTATATTTACAATGGAGTAGAACATGATATTGCAGCAGGTGCTGCAAAACTTGTTTTTTCTACACCACACTCTTTAGTCAATAATGACAAAATTATTTTGTATGGGCTAGAGTCAAATACAAATGGTCAACATATCAAGGGATTGGATTCCAGTTATTTGGTAACTTATTCAAGTTCCAATGAAATTTTCATCAATATCACTTCTGCAGTGCAAAAATCTATTAATGGGATCAATGCCTATGAAACATCTGTTTCTGGTTATTATGAATTGTATATTTTTACAACAGTGGATCACGGTTTTTCAGTTGGAGATAAAGTAACTTTGAATAATATGCCAACTTATACAGATGGTGATGGAATTTCTGGTCAAGTGGCAAATGGGCAATATATTATTTCAAAAACACCTACTTCCAAATCCTTTACAGTAGATGTGGGAGGTTCTGGAGTTGCATCTAACACAAATCCTGTAGTTGGATCAGCAGAAGCAATTACTGGGGTTCATTATTTAACAGCACCCAATGCTACTTATGCCACAAACTCTATTTCTTCTATTGTAGAGGATGTCAAATGCTCTAGGAGTATTTCTATTGCTGATGCAGAAAGTGCCTTTGAAAATCCAATTGAAGTTGGAAATTTGATTTATCGGGATTCTCTTCAATTTTCTAGTAGTGCTTATGAAGCGGTAAATGACGCATCTGCAACTTTTACAAAAACTCCAAATATTGATGATGGAGCATCTACTTCTCCTTATAGGCCGGACTCAGATACAGCTATACAAAATACTTTTGCTGGTACAGGGAAATCTGTAGTTTCTCAAATAAGTCTAGTAAGAGGAGATGCTACTTCTGAATTTGATGTGCATCTAGTAAAGCCATTCGGAATTCTTGGTGAACCTTACACCTTTACTAAGTTATTTCAAGGGTTGAGGATTGCTATTTTAAGGGCAGGAGTGAGCAGAACACTGCCAAATCCGCAGGTTGGGGTAACAAACGCATTAAAAGATTTTTCAGTTAGAAAAGAACTTCCAACAGGAGCCTATTATTATTTGAATCGTGATTCCGCAAAGGAATTCTCTGGTAAAATAAATTCTACTCCAGACAATGTTGATTTATTGATAGACTTTGGTGCAGAACAACTTGCAAGACCATTCCCATGTCTGGTAATCTCTAGTAACGCTTGTAGTAATAACAATATAAGAAAGCTTAGAACAAGAACAGCCTTGTATGGGTATTTCACAAACTTGCCACGGGCTACTTATAACAACAAGCTTGTTAATTTGAAGGAAGCCTCCTTCACCATAAGGGAAGTATTGTAATGGCAACGGCACAAGCAACAAGAACTTATCCAGGGCAGGTAATTCCTGCAGATCCAACGGCTGCAAATTTTGAGGCAGACTTTAGAACAAATACCGAAACCTTGATGACGGCAGTCAAGGATGTGGATGATGAGGTATCTGTTGCCAGGACAGGAACTTCCACTAGTTTTTCAACACTAAAGAATCGCTTGGACTTTATTGAGTCCAGCACAGGGGTACAGGGACAATTTTGGCAAGCGGAAGCAGATTTGAACTCTGCTATTGCAGGAAATACATTTTTTACAGTAAATCAAGATAAAACAGGAATCTACATTGCCAATAGACCTATAAGAGTTACAACAAATGCTGGGATCTTCTATGCGTATGTTTCTTCAAGTACATACACAATCTTGACAACTGTGAACCTTATCACCGATAATACAAATACAGCATTTACATTAACTGGAACAATAACCAGTATTGCGTATGC
>Ga0181568_10001106_pt1 | contig 24901 bp, 25 predicted proteins | sample 101ome_20_FD_133758 | JGI IMG/M metagenome (GOLD analysis project Ga0181568, IMG submission 133758) | Coastal salt marsh microbial communities from the Groves Creek Marsh, Skidaway Island, Georgia - 101404AT metaG (megahit assembly) | ecosystem: Environmental > Aquatic > Marine > Intertidal...
TATAATTTGGATTCTACCAATTTATTAAATACACTCAATTATAATATTAATAACAATTATCAAGAAAATATTTATTTTTATCAAAATCAATTTGATGCAGCATATAATCTAAAATGTCAAACAGAAATGAATTTAAATTGTGCATATGATACTTTGCAAAATAAGTTAAATAAATATAATATCCTAAAAGATAAATTATATTTTATTGATCATAAATATAATTTAACATTTATTTTGAAGGAAATGATTAAAATAATAGAAACAAAAAACAAAAAAAATATAATAAATACAGAATTAATTATAAAAGAATATTTTAATGAAAAATTAAATGAATTAGAAAAAAATTTACATATTGAATCAATAATTTTTAACATTATAGAATTAACAATAAATAATATTGATAAAAAAGAGAAAAAACGTATGAAAAAAATTAGAAAATTACGTATCAAAGAAATTAAAAATATGTGTAAAATTATTACAAAAGAAATAATTAATAATGCATTTGATTTTATAGATAAAAAGATGATCGATGAATGCAAAATTAATAAAGAAAAAGATATTGAAAATAATAATAATTTAAATTTAAATGGCTGTACAAATAAAAAAACTAAAAAAATAAAAAAGAAGAAGAAAAAGAAATCAAAAAAAAATAAAATTCCAAATCATAAAAAAAATGATATTGACTTTCTTAATCAACAAATTGAAAAAAAAGCAGAAAGTAACAAAGATATTAATTTTTATAGAAAAATTAGAATGGAACAATTAATTACTAAATGGATGGAAATGAATTCAAATATTATTTTTTATGATTACACCAAAGAAATTGCCACATTAAAAATGAAAATACCTTTAGAATATTGGAAAGTATATGAAATTAATAATAGAAAATTTGATCCACTTATACCTTTTAATAAAATAAATAAAAAATTCCGTATAATTCCTAAAATAGTTGAAGGAATTAAAAACATAATTATTGTATTAGGTAATTATGAAAATGAAGAAGATTATCAATATACCCATCGTCTAACGATAACATTACCTAATCTAATTAATATAGATGATAAAATTGTAGAATATGAATTTAATAAAAAAATTTTAAAGTTTAATGAACAAGTAGCTAAATTTGAAATTCAATATCCTTTGATTGAAAATGCAAAATATTTAATGCAAGATAAAGATGCTGCTAAAAAAAATTTTTATAAAATGCTAAATTATACATTCAAAAAATTTATAGATACAGAGTCAGTTAATAAGACAAATGAAAAAATTATAAAAAATATAATGGCTAAATTAAAGAATATAGATAAGATAGTAAATAAAATAAAAACTATAAATTTTTTTGATGAATTAATGATACAAAGAATTGATAAAAATTATATAGATCTTATTAATTTTTTCGATTCTAAAATAAAATTGCTGCAAAATAATTTTTACCCAGATAAAACTGAAGAAGAAATAAATAAACTTATTAATTTTAATGAATTAATAATTTTTGAAAATGCTTCAGATGAAACATTATACTTACATCATAATTTTCAAATGAGAATTCATATACTAAAAAAATTGTCTGAAGAATTAAATTTAAAATTAGATTTATTTTTATTATTAAATGGTCAATATAAAATAATTCTACAAAATATAAAATTAGTTAATAACACTATTTTTGAAAATCCTATTTATAATTTTAAAAAATTGATTGTTTTTATGAAAGATTTTGTTGAAGGAAAATTACTCACTGGCAAAGTTGGAACTGATAACCAAATAAGATTAATAAATGCTATAGAAATTGAAGTATATATTAACATAATTGTCAATGAATTATCTTGCATGATTGTAGATTATACTTCTCATATGAATAAAGATTTCTTCAAAAAAACAAAAAAATATTTATATGATGACAATATTTATAAAAGTGACGAATTTTTATACAAAAAAAATAAATATAATGAAAAAATAAATAAAAATATAATACTTACTTTAAAAAAATTGAAAAATTAATCTACATATTATAAATTTATAAATAATGAGTTTTATAGATAAATGGAATTGGAGACATAATGATTGGACAATTTATAGTCCAAAAACAAACATTGTATATGAAATAAATACATTTGATGATGGTAATGGAGAATATGAAAAATACCCAAATATATGGTATATCTATGGTAATTGGAGAGATAAAATAGCATTAGTAAATAAAACAGATAATAATATTCAGATAGGATCTATATCCAGTTGGAAAGTTGATATATTATCTGAAAAACCTTCATAAAATAATTTCTTTATTAAATTAATGAATAATAATATTAAATTATTAATTTTTTTAATACCAATTACACTAATAATTATATATTTAATAATATGTAAAAATTATCAAAAATTTAGTAATTCAGATAAGAAAATAGGAATAGTTATTTCTTGTTTTAATCGTCCTGATTATTTAATCAGAACATTAGAAAGTATATCAAAAAGTAATTTATCAAATACAATATTATGTTTAATAGATGATCATAGTTCTGATTCAAAAAATTGGGATATTATACAAAAATTTAAAATTAAAGATTCTAGTTGTGAAGTAATAAAAATAAGAAATGAAGAAAATTTAGGAATTAGATATAGTCTAAAAAAAGGATGGGATTTATTATACCCAAAATGTGATTATTTATGTAATATTGATAGTGATACAATTGTAAAAAAAGATTGGTTAAACAAATTAAAAAATACCGAATCAATTGCTAGAAAAAAATTAAATGCTAAACATTATATTATTAGTGGTTTTAATTGTAATAAATCATGTGGTCATAAAATTATAAAAGATTATGGAAATTTTTATTTGAAAAATACAATTGGTGGAATAAATATGTTTTTCAATAAAAATGTATATAAAAAATTCATATTAAATATTATGTCTAAAGGTGATAAAATAGCAGGTTGGGATTGGGAAGTATGTTATGAAGCTCCTAATCAAAATTGCAAAATAATAGTTACTAAACCATCTGTTATTCAACATATTGGTATAGAAGGACAGTATTCAAGTAAAGAAAGATATGATATTGCAGAAGATTTTTAATCTTCCTTATATTAATGAATGAAAATATTAAATTAATTTTAAAAATATTAATACCGATTTTACTAATAATTGTTTATTTAATAATATGTAAAAATTATCAAAAATTTAGTAATAGTAAAGATATAATATTTAATATTATCAATTTAAAAAGAAGTAAAAAAAGATGGTCTAATATAAAATCACAATTAATTAATTTAAAATTAAATTTTAAAAGAATAAATGGTATAGATGGACTAACTCACAAATTTTCTAAAAATGAAGAATTTTATTTTAGAAATATGAACAACGATACAAAAAAATCAAATGGAATTATTGCTGTCGCATTATCTCATTTTTATTTATGGAAAAAAATGATAAAAGAAAATTTAAAAAATAATATTATTTGTGAAGACGATATAATTTTTAATACTAATTTTTTAAATGAATTTAATAATCTAAAAAAAGAATTCAAATTATATGATGTGATATTTTTTTATAATACTAATAAAAAAAAGAAAGATAACGAAAATAAAATAATTAATTATAATAAATTAAATTGGTATGGTTTTGGTTGTGTTATGTATTATTTAAGTATAAATGGGGCAAAATATCTTATTAATAAAATTGAAAAAGAAGGTATATTCCAGCCAATTGATTTATTAATTGTAAATCAATTTAAAAATATAAAAATTGGATACACAGAATATCCTTTAGTTACATTAAGAGATATCCCATCTGTAAAAGATAATATAATAAAATCACATTTTAGATAAAAAAATTAATTTTATTTCTTTATTTAATTAATGAATAAAAATATAAAATTGTTTTTAAAAATATTTATACCAACTATACTAATAATTATTTATTTAATAATATGTAAAAATTATGAAAAATTTTCTAATAATATACCAAAAGTTATAGTCAGTACTTATCATACCAAAGATAAGATACCCAAAAAAGTATATGAAAATATAAATAAATATGCAAAAAACTATAAATATATAATTTTCGATGATAATGATATCGTAGACTTTCTAAAAATCAATTATCCTAAAAATGTTTTAAATGCATTTAATAATTTAAAAGGAGCTCATAAAGCAGATTTATTTAGATATTGTTACCTTTATAAATATGGTGGAATTTATATTGATATCAAAACAAAATTAATTAAAAACATAAATAAAATATTTAACAAAAATGATGTTAATTTATATACAGTTTTATCTGCATATGAAGGTACAATATATCAAGGTATTATAGCTACTGAACCAAATAATAAGTTATTTTTAGAATTAATAAATTACATTGTTAAAATAAAAAAACCAATTAAAGTTTATTTTGAATTAGTTTATGATTTTTATAACAAATTAAAAAAATATAGTAAAAATGATAAATTAAAAAAAGGCTATAATATAGATAAAAATAATAATAAATTTTATCTTTTTAATGAAATATTAAAAAATCCTAGTGATTGTAAAGATAAATTAGATCAATATGGATTTTGCAGTTATATTTATGATAATGATAATAAAATAATTAAAACGAGATATTCTGACTATCCATGGTAATATAAAATTTGAATTAATATATATTTACATTTAATTAAAATTAATATGTCTACTTTATTAGAATTAATTAATAAGATAAAAAAATATCATCAACCTATTGAATGGGAAATAGTTCAACAAATATATAATACAAATGAACCAAACGATGATTATAAACAATTTAGTTGGCGAGTTTTAGAAAGTAATAGTAATTACAATAAATTATATGATTTATTAGATGATTATTATAAAAATTATACAGAAATAAAAAGACTTGTATATGAAATGGCCTTAGAAGAAACATCTAAAATAGAATTTTTTAAAATGTTAAGAAATGGAAAAATTATAGATAATCATACGTATTATGATGAAGTTCCTGATGGATTATTTAGATGTGATAATTGTGGGAATATATGGGATGGATTTGCACAATGCGATTGTTCATATAGATATTTAATTTATTTTGAATGAAAAACATCAAAAAATATTTTTTGGTGTTTTTGTTTTGATATTATAAAATATCATGTGGGATACATATTATTCATTCAGGTATAAATAGTCATAAAAGACACCAAGTATCCAAATACTTGAGGGAATTAATATTTTTTATAGAACAATGTAGTATCCAATCACTTGTTAGGCGATTAAATTATATTTATATAATTTATTAAAAATTATTTCAATTTTTTTACAAAAACATCAAAAAATATTTTTTGGTGTTTTTGTTTTGATATTATAAAATATCATGTGGGATACATATCATTCATTCAGGTTTAAAAAGTCTTAAAAGACTTGATGTATTACACACCAACAGTTACAATATTTTTTTTATAGAACAATGTAGTATCCAATCACTTGTTAAGCGATTAATATAAATTAAATGTTATAATTATAATTATTTCAATTTTTCTTTTTTCTAGGTATTTCTACTTTAATTTTACGACCCTTGTTATTAAATTTCATACCATTTTTCATTAAGGCATTATTCCTTTCTTTCTCACTCCTAAAATCAACAAATGCTTTACCATTTGGTTTATTATTATCCGTAAGTATATTATAGCTTGTTCTGTTTGGAAAAAAGCTATTGATAATTTTTTCTTCTTCTCCAAATTTCATACTGGAAACAAATACTGATATTTTCTTTCCAGGTGAGTTATTTGGAGATTTTCTATTTGAACTAAATTTAGGTTTACCACTTGTATTAATTTTAAAGGCAGATTGTCTATCATATATAGAATTATTAGCTTGTCTTTTTTGTGCATTTTCTCTTCTTCTTTTTAATTTATTTTTCCATTCAACGCTATTTATATTTGTATTACTATACTTATTAATAAGATCACCTTTATTTGCAAGAATAACCATAGCTGCTTCCATATCTGCTTCCGATTCACTTTTATTATATCCTCTTCCATATATAAGCATATCTGGTAAATATATATATCCTATAATATCACCTTTATTGATTTTATCTCCTTTATTCCATTTTTTAAATAGACTTGATACAAAACTACCTGGTGGAACTTCAATTTTTTCATTAACATCAATATTGTTTCTCTTTCCAATTATAATATTTAATAACCAATTAGTTTGTGAACTATCGGTTATTAAACCATGTTCTAAAGATATATTATTTTCTTCATTTTTTCTACATTGTAAATAATCTCTAGCTTTCTTTCCAGAATATCTTGAATCGTCAATCCATTTTAATTTATCATCACCTTTTTTCTTCAGCCAATCTTCCAAATTAGATCTACATACTGGTTTGTAGCCTAATGGTCTAGAATTTATATTACCAATTACACCATTTACATGTGACTTTATTGGAATAGCACCTTTTAGATTCTGTGAACAAATATCAGGATGTACAATCATACATCTTTTTTTTAACTGACCTTTTTCTGCAAAGGTTATTTTAGTTATATAATCTTTATTGTTTACATTAAATTTTTTATTTTGTATTTTTTTATTTTTTGCAATATTTTGAATCAATAAATTTAAAATACTATGAGAGTCTTTTTCATTAATAATTTCTCTATCAAAATAAGGTTTTAAATTTTTATCTATCCACTCAAATGTTTTATGAAAATCATCATTATATGATTTAAAAACAATACCAATAATTGACTCAAATATATCTGGTGTTAATTTAGAAGGTGTTGTTTTAATATTTAATATATCATTATATAGTATTTTTACTCTTTTTAATAAACCATTTTTTTGACTTATTATTTTCATATGTTTATTTCCTCTTAATACACCTTCTTTTAATTTTATTTCTCTAATAGAAATAGGTGTAATAATTTTTTCTTCTTTTTTTTTAGTAATTAAATTATACAAGTAGTTAACACAGTACATATTAAATATTTTATCACCAAATGCTTCATACAATTCATAAAAACCTGGTAAAAATCCATGTAGTAGTAATTCATCTGTCACTTCAGATGGTATTTTTAATTTTTTTCTAGTTTCAATTATCCATTCAGCTACACCATCATCACTTATTCTTATATCATACTCTTCTAAATTATATGTATATTTATTAATTTTATCTTTATTTTTTAACGATCTTATATATAGATCTCTTATTTGTTGTTCAGTCAAATTGTTTATTTCAGACATAAAAGATTAATTTAATAAATATTAAAGAAATTTTCAATTTTTTTATTATAAAGATTATTGTTTAAATTTTTAATATATTCATTTTCTTTATTTTTTTGTATAATTAGTTTATTTTCCCTTATTTTATTAGCTATATTTGTTCTTATTTTCACACAATCCAAACAAATGTTAGGATAAGGAAATCCAGTAATATAACAAACAGAACAAATTCCTAGTTTATTGCAATCTTTACATGAATATATAGTTTCTTTTAATAAAATACTTTTATTGCAATTGATACATTTACAAATTTCATTTTTTGTCATATATAATAACATTATAAATTTTTTCTGTAATAATTTATAATGAATAATCTATTTTATTTAAATATTTTTTTATATATTTGTTATACATTTATTAGTGAAAAATTTATTTCAGATCTTGTATTAAAACAAGAAATAAAATTAACTCCAAGAAAGAAAATATTTAATAATTTAATAAAAATAAGCTATGTTATTTATTTAATTAATGCATATCATTATTCAAATCCTAATTCTGAAACATTTGTTGTATCATTAATATTATCTATTTTAATACCTATATTTTATTTTATATATTATTTTAAAAATAATAAAAAATTTTGGATTGCGCAAATAGAACATTTATTACCATTAATAATTCTTCTAATATTTAATTATGATATGTCTAAATATAAATTTGGAAATCATTCCCTGACAATGTTAATTATTTCTATTTATTACTTTAGTAAAAGACCAATAATTTATAATGATTTATAATTATCTAATATATTATAAAATGAAAAGAAACTTCAAAGATAAAAAAAATAAAACTTATAAAAAGAAAAAAAATGATATAAGAATTTGTACATATAACATTTTAGCTCCTATGGCTGTTCCAAAAGATTCAAAACATTATGCTTCTTGTGATAAAAAATGTATGAAATGGGAAAACAGATTTAAAATGATTAAAGATGAAATTTTAAATATAGATCCTGAAATAATATGTTTGGTTGAAGTTCAAACTGACTTGGCATATATTGATATTATGCCTACCTTTAATAAATATGGATATCATGGATTTTATATTCCGCAAAAAGCATATTGGTTTAATAAAGAAAGTAAAAAAAATATTCCTGATCCAAGATTAGAAGATAATAATTTTGGTGTAGCTATATTATTTAAAACTAAAAGATTTGATCCAATAAATTTTTCAACTATTGATTATCATAAACTTGTAAAAAAATTTTTAATATCAAGTAAATTAACAAAATTTAATAATAAAGTTATGAAAAAATTTGCTGCAATACAATTACAATTAAAAGATAAACTTACTAAAAAAGAATTTTTTGTATGTTGTGTTCATTTAGAACATAATCCTCTTTTTAGTGATGTAAAAAATTTACAGGCATATTTATTAATGAAAGTACTTAGTAAAATATCAAATAGTAATGAATTACCAGTAGTATTATGTGGTGATTTTAATTCACATCCAAAAACGGCAGTTTATCATGGTATAACAACAGGAAAGTCTTCAAATAAATTTGATGATGAAAAAGATTTAGAATACAAATTACCTTTTATCAAAACACCAGAAATATTTAATTATAGCCCTTATAAAAGTTGTTTTAATCAAATTTTCAAGAAAGAACCTGAATTTACAAATTATACAGAAAATTTTAAAAATACACTAGATTATATATTTGTTAATAAAAATTTTAAAATAAATTCAGCACTTGAAGGTATTGATTCAAAATATAAACAAAAATATAAATCATTCCCAAATGATGAATTTCCATCTGATCATATTATGCTATCTAGTGATATACAAATAAAATAATATTAAATAATTGTATTTTAAAATATAATTATTTAATCATCTAAAGTTTCGCTCGAAATATCAAATTCTTCTAATCTATGCGAATTCTCTGCCAAAACACTTTTATAACAAGCCATAATTTCATTTTCTTCATCCTCTTCATTCTTCTTTTCAATCTCATCTTTATAAGTAATCAAAATATTATTAATATGATTATAAGATTCGATTACATGTTCCCTTGATTTTGCTCCTGTAATAATAATATTACCTTTTTGAAAAATAAAAATACTAATCTTCTTATTTTCTACTGGATTTTTTGGAACAAATTTTAATATTACACATGCCCTAATACATTTTTCAAAAGTAACATTCATACCACGTCTCAATAATAATTCATATAATTTATCTCTATTAATTTGCATATTAACTTGATAATTTGAATTAATCATATCCAACTTAAAATTATTAATTGATACCTTTTTTGGATCTTTTACAAATAAAATATCCTCTGGTATTCCATCATCATTTAAAATTGCTTTAATTTGTTTTAATTTATATATTAATTTATTAATTGCTCTGTTTGCATATTCTAATTTTTTTATACCAGATATTTGAATTGAACCATTTTTAAAAATTTTCATATTGATTTTTTTAACATTATTTAAATCATCATATTCACCTTCATATACTCTAACAACAATTGTAATTTGATGGAAGAAAAAAGAAACCTTCTTTTTCCCTGCTTTTTTTTTCTTATTTGATGTTCTCCTTTTTTTCTTTTTTTCAGGAATAATTGTTTTTTTCAATAAATCACTTTTTTTAATTGTTAAAATATCATCACTATCACATTTCATATAATCATAAATATTGTCCAAATTAATATCTGTACATAAACCCCCACTTCCGTCAATATTCTTAGCTGATGCACACATTGTTGATATTTGTACACCATCTGGTAAATTACTACATTCATTATCTTTTACTTTAAGATAATCAACAAATTTGTAATTTGTCCACATTGAAGACTTTAAACTAGATTGCATATTCTATTAGATAAAGAAGATAAATCTTTAAATGATTTAAGTTCAATATTTTTTTCTAAATTATTTAAATGAACTATATAATTCCTTATTCACCAACAAATGAAAAAAAAACTCAAAGAATAAAATATATAAAAAAACCAAAAATTATAAAAGGTAATAGAAAAATAAAGATGGTAAGAGAAATTAATAATAAAAAAGTTAAAAAAAATAAACAAAATTAATAATTTATAATATTATAAAATATTAATTTTTTAATTAAATATTACCTGCATAAATCGATTTCTCAGTTTCTATTTTAGGTAATACATTTACTGCCATTAATTCTTGGAATAATAATTTACAAGCATATGGCATTACTACTTCTGAAATTCTTGAATTTTTACATTTAGGCATTGGACATACATAATAATCTTTATCTATTGCCTTTTGTGCAAATAAACCACACTCGTCACATACATGCACTTTGGTTATATCTGATGTTTCCATCATTCTTTCTTTCAAAAATTGCCCACAACCATGAGCAACCATCGCATCTTTTTCCATCTCTCCAATTTTTAAACCACCATCTCTTGCTCTTCCTTCTAACGGTTGTCTAGTTAATTGTTGTCTTGGCCCTGATGATCTAGAGTGCACCTTATCTTGCACCATGTGCTTCAATCTAATATAATATGTAGGACCTATGAAAATTTTAGCTTCCATCTTCTTACCTGTGATCCCACAATACATAGTTTCAGTTCCGTATTTTTCATATCCTAATTTTTCTAATATTTTTGGTAATTCCCTTACATTATAATTATTAAATGGTGTACCATCTACAAATTTTCCTTCTAATCCTCCTACTTTTGATGCCATACATTCAATTAACTGTGAAATAGTCATTCTTGATGGAATAGCATGTGGATTCATAATTAAATCTGGATGTATTCCGTCTTCAGTAAATGGCATGTCTTTTTGTGGTAATGCTATACCTAACGTTCCTTTTTGCTTTAATACCAGGTTTTAAAAAACCCCTGTACCTTCGACTCTAGTATATTCTCCTCAATGAACTGAAGAGAAAGATAGTATACTAAAGGCTACACAATACAGCACAGTCTCCTGTGGGGCTAGACCATATCTTGATGAGATTATGAAGTAGTTCAAGCTTCATCTCACAGTATCCATATGGTCGTTGAACCTTCTACCTAACTCTGAACATAACGAGTTAGGAAGCTTGGATGCGGATTGTCCCTCTATTACTAATTACCTTTTTACTCTACCTAATGTGATTAACATTAGCCATTAGTTTGTTACCAAACTAACTTAGTAGTCATTAGCTGCACTTACCAACGTAAGCTTCGGGAGGTTCCCGCAATTTGAATACTTTGCTCTCTATCCGAGAACTAGCAGTGCTTTTGACACCACTTTACGGCCAAAAAGTTAACCGTGTCTGTTTGAATTACCTGTCCATATAGGAGGAGATAAATCATTATATCTCATATAAAATACATGAGATTCTGGAACTTCAATACAATATACTTTACCATTATATTTTCTTATTTCTTCTTTATTAGAATTATTTTTCTTTTTATTAATCCATGGTTCATTATGTTTCTTAATTATACTGATTTTGTAATATTTATTTTTTTGTTCAATTGTAATTTCTTGACCTTTTCTATATCCTAAATTTCTTTTACCATGTGATATTCTTCCAGGTTCTGAATCTAATTTAATAGTTCCAGACCAACCACAATGAAATGCTAATTTAGACACATCGTTAGCTAAATTCAAATTAATGGTTCCAAATCTACAAAAACCATCATCATATCTATGACCATCACCTTCAATCAAAGAATCTAATAAGATTCTAGATTGTCTTTGTGATAAATTCCAAACATAATCTGGTAACACTTTAAATTTAGATCCTTTTCCTAATAATAATAAATGATCACAAATATCTTTAGATTTAACTTTAAATTTATCATAAGAATAATAATAATCTAATCCTAAATCATTGAAAAAATTTCTACAAAAATTTACTTTTCTATCTTTAACACATGAAATAAACATATTATCTTCAATAATATTACCATCAGATATATACATACCTAATAACTTAAGCCAATGATCCATCAAATATAACTTTTTGCCAATTTTTATTTTTTGAATATCTTTATAGTCATTTATTATATTATTCTTCAATCTAAACATTTTACCTTTAACATCTTTTGCTTCAATTAATTTAAATTCTTTTCCACTTCTAGATTTAACATATAACTTATGATTCAATGTACATTCAATTTTAACATGTTTATTTTCATAATAATACATATCACCATCATGATCAAATTCATATTTATCACTAGGATTAATATAAGTTAATTTTTTATTAGAATCAAATGTAGCAACTTTATAATCTTTAATATTAATATCCTTTATCTGAATCCATCCTTTATTAGTTAATACTTGAGTTGAACCCGGTAGACAAAATTTATCACCGATGACAGGTGTTCTTTCCATTCTAACTCTAACATTATACATCTCATAACCATCTACATTGTAAACATTAGTATGAACTCTATCAATAACACCTTGAACATTGCTTTTAAATATTTCTGAATTGTCTTTATAAACTTTATTATTATTACCAGTTGGTTGAATAGGGGAAACTTTACCAATAATAATATCACCACCCTCAATAATAGTTTCTTCTGGAGCATATCCTTTTTCATTTAATTTATCATAATTAGCTTGTTTCATACCAGTAACTTTATTTCTATCTGGTTTCATAAAAATATCATCTTGTGATGTTGAAGGATTTTTTTCAATAACACTATGATATTTCTTAAGAGAATCAACTCTAAAGATACCACGATCAATAGAAGACTGATTAAAAATCAAACTATCTTCTTGATTGTATCCAGTATAACTCATAATAGCTACAATTGCATTTTCACCACCTGGTAAATCATGCATCCTATTATAAATCGTACCACGTGTTGTTACAACAGGAAGTTGTGGATGATATAATATTTGTGATATATCCATTCTATCTTTATAACTAGTCAAATAGGTACCAATGGATTGTTTTACTTGTGAAAAGTTAACAATATTTTTTGCACCATAATTATGATTAGCAAAAGGAATAGTATTTGTTACTGCTCCCAATAATAACCATCTAGCCATTTCACAATGAGTATAATTCACATACCTGTAATCACCATATCTATTCAATACAGTGTTTTCATCATAATGTACCTTTCTTTCTTTATTTTCCAAATTAGCATCTAATAAATCTAAATTGGATGAAATCATCAAATAATTACTACTTTCAATATCTTCATAGTTAATAACTTCTGGATACTTTGATAATAATTTTTTCCAACCTTTACTAGCTGAATTACTTAATAACATTTCATTAACTTCTTTTACCATTTTCTTATCAAACACTAAATTATTATCTTTTACAGCCATGATTGGTCTTATTAATCTACCACCATCACTAAATACTCGTAATTCATTACTTCTATAATCCATAGAAATTGTAGTCATTTTACCAATTAAACCATTATTTCTTTCACTCAATAAAAGTTTGTATAATTCAATAACATTTTTAGTACAACCAATCCAATCACCATTAATAAATACTTTTGAATAATATTCCATCACAAAAACATCAACATCAGCTGGATGTTTTACTTTTCCAAATTTTTCAATAATACCTAATACAATATTTTTTTGAGAACTGTTTTGTAAACTTATTGAAGCACTCATTGCTAAACTCTTAACAATACCAATTTTTTGACCCTCTGGAGTTTCTGTAGGACATAAGAAATAAATTGTAATATTATTTACATTTCTCATTGATGTAATACTAGCAGTAGCAGCATTATCTGAAGATGGTGACATAACTCTTCTTAAATATGCTAATGATTGAATCCAAGATAATCTACCCAGTGATTGAGCTACACCTTTTTTTGTTCTATTCATACCCCACATACCCGTAGCTAATGCTGTTTTTATACCTTGCTCAACTATATTTGGACGGATTTGACCAATTACATTAATTGGAGTTTCATCAGAATGATTTTTCTTTCTAAACATTTTACCAATTTCATTCATTAATTTCTTCCAATTTTGTTTAAATAATTGACTTAATAATACACCAGGTGTTTCGATTCTTTTATTTTGGAAACCATCCCTATCATCAACTTCTGCTCTACCAAGCATTACATTTAATAATTTTTTTACCATCAATCCCAAAAATCTAATTTTCTTTGGAATATCATCACCTAAATGAGGTAATAAATCTTTCCTTAAAATTTTTTCTAATAACATTCTTCTTTGTACATTAGCAACATCTTCATTACTCATACTAATCCTTTTATTTCTTCTTAATTTTGTTACTAAATAACCAATTGCTTCTTCTTTAGTTTTAATAGGATTATCTAATTCATCAACACTCAAAGCAACACATGGTCTTAACAAATTTAACATTTTTAAATCATCTAAATTATTAGTTATATTGCCAATAATATCTTTATCTGACTCTAATCCTAATGCTCTAAATAATATAAAAATAGGTAAATCTGCAAATTGTGATGAACTTATGGTAATAGAACCATTCTTCTTATTTTTTATTGTTAAGATTTGTAAATTATCAGACCAATCATTTTCTCTTGAATTAATTTGAGAAATGTAATATTTACCTTCTGGAAAACTGGAATCTTTTTTTGAAAAAACTAATACACCATTAGTTCTAACAGTTTCAATAGAAATTACTATTTTTTCCATACCATTTACCAAAAAATAACCACCCATATCATATTTACATTCACCATGAATATCATTCTTAATTTTAGTTGTACAATATTTAGATTTTACCATAATAGGAACTTTACCAATTGCTATATCCTTTTCTGAATCTACTTCCTTTACAATTTTCTCACCAGTAAGCAAATCCTCTATTTCAACTATTTGAATAATATCACAATAAACAGTTCCAAAATAATTAAGATAATTCTTACGTGATTGATTAGGAAATAAATAATTTGATTCATTTTGAAAAGTAGCTCCCTTTAATCTAATATTACTACATTTAAATCCATGCAAATATATTTTTTCTTTCTCTACATTTTCATAAAAATAATTAACTTTTTTAGATAATATGTAAGGAATCATTTCTTCTATAAATTGATGATAAGAGCCAAACAAATGATCAACTAAAATATTGGGCTGTTTAAAATAAAGCTCAACTAATTTATCAACGTCATTTTGATCTACTGTAGACATATTTTATATATATAATAGTACTCTTTTTAAATAATTATAATAATCAATTTTTTTATATTATTTTTATAAAAAAAAATTAATTATCTTTTTTTGAATCTAAATCTTCTAAAAAATCCATCATATCATCATCGTTATCAAATACTTTTTTTTTATTTTCTAATTTTTTTATTTTTCTTTTTTTTGGAGGAACAAAAACATTTGAAACTTTATTTGATATATGATAAAATAAATCATTTCTACCTGAAACAAACATATAGTTCAAATATTCTACACCATCTCTTAAAAATAAAACAATTTTATAATCTTTTCCAATTTCATACAAATTTAAACAACAATTAAAACAATAACTTACAAATGAAATAAGATAATAAATTGTTAAAAGTAAAATATTATTACTATCTTTTAAATTTTCTCTTTCTCTATAAAAAGATAAAGATAAACTAGTTACAAAAACAAAAAATAATTTTGTTAAAATACTAGTAGTAATAAACATATAAACTGAAAATATGATAAATAAAAAATTAATTAACTCCATTATTAAATATTAAAACAATTCCTTTATATAATATTAGTAATTTTTTAATAAATCACCTAAAGTTAAATATTTGTTTTCATTTAAATTAAAATTAACTGTTTTTTTACTTTTTTTTATAAAAGTTATATTTAGATAATTTGTAACAATCTTTTCATTATATAATATAATCCAAATTGGTACAGTGTCATAATTTATAAATCTTTCTAATAGTTCATTACTATTTTCATCTTTAATACTAAAAATAACAGGTATAATTTTAATTTTATTATAATCATTTAATGAATACTTAAAAATATTGTTTTCCTTATACAAAAATTCTAAATTTTTTTGTTTAGAATATTTTACTGCTAAATTTAATGGTAATTTATATTTATTCACAACAATTTTATTATTATTATCAATAAATAATAATGAACTATTAAAATGACAACATCCAAATAAAATATTTCCCATTAAAATTATAAATAATATAAACTTAAATTAATATAAATTTAACAATTCTATTTAAAAACTATTTAGGTTTTAAATAACAATGAGTATTAAATTAAAAAATAAATGGAACTTATGGTATCATTCACAAAAAGACAATTGGACTATAAATGGGTATAATAAAATTTATCAAATAGAAAATGTTAATGATTTTTGGAAATTGTATAATAACTGGGATAAATTAGGAGGAATAAATCATAAACATTTTTTTTTAATGAAAAATGATATTACTCCAATATGGGAAGATGAAAAAAATATAAAAGGTGGCTGTTGGTCGTATAAAATAAACCAAAATCAAGTTGATGAATTGTGGGAAGATTTATCTGTATATTTAGTTACAGAAGAATTATCAAACCAAGAAAATTTAATTCAAGGTTTATCAATATGTTTAAAAAAAAATAATTATTCTGTTATTAAAATTTGGAATAATGATAGTACTAAAACAAGTTTATCTTTATTAAATGAAAATATTCTAAAAAAATGGAGTACTGATATTATTTATATAGCACATATGACAGATAAAAGTATAGAAATTTAAAAAATATTTATATTTTTAATGAATAAAGTATTTGAAATTGATGATTTAAAAAAAATTATTTTTTCTTACCTTAGAAAAAAACCAAAACTAATATGTTGTACATGTAAAGTAACTTTAATTTGGGATAAGGAAGTTAATCCATATATTATTATAACAGCTAATGATTGTAAAAATAAATACCATCAATGTTTGAACTGTTATTATGGAGCACAAACTAGAGAATTTTTTTAGTAAAATATTATATTTTAATTAACTTTTCATATTGACCACCGCCTAAACCTTTATTTTTGGCAAAATCATCTTTATTTATTATAAATTCACAATTATGACTTGAAGTAGCTCGATGCTTAGGACAAAAAACTTTATTACATTTACAAATAATTTCTTTGTCTATAATTGATAATTTTTTATTACAACCTATAAAATTACATCTTTTTTTATTTTTTTTCTTTTTTTTTTCTTTTTTTATGTTTTCATTAATTTTATTTTCTTTATCGCTAGATTTAATTTTTTCGTCATTTATATCAATTGAAGCCATTACTATATATATATAGATTTTAAATTAAAAAATTTCATCTTTTTTTTTTTATTTAAAAAATTATTAAATATAAAATTAATGAATAATAAAAATACTATATTCTGTAAAATTGAAGGATCATTAATAAATGAAAATAATAATAATATTATTGAATCAATTGTTAACAAAATAAATAATGCATATGATCAAGGTAACATTATTGTATTAACTACAAATAAACCTGAAAATATGAGAAATAAATTAATTAATATACTAAATAATAATAATATAAAATTTAGTAAATTATTAATGGGTCTACCAAATGGACCACAAATATCAATAAATAACTATGATAATAATAATAATCATAAATCTTTTTCATTTAGTACAAAAAAAAATGAAGGATTTAAAAAAAATTCTCATGAAGAATATTTATGGAAATTTATTTTAAATAATAATATAGATATTTAAAAAAACAACCATTGTTTCAATAATGGAAAAAGAATTTTCACAAAACAAAAATTTATTAATTGGAAATAAAATGGATTTTTATATGTATAAATATTCTTGTAAAGGATGGTTTGGAAACATCACTAATATTAATCATATAGTAGCTTCAGAAAATACTAGTAAAGATGAAATTATCGCTAATGCTATAGATCATTCAAAAAAAACAACAGGTTCATTAAATTGTGATGTTAGATTACTACAAAAATATAAAATGATTATTTACCCTGAAAAAAGTTATAGTTCTCTCACCGAATTACCATTTCATGATTAATTATTTATTTTAATATTTAATTAAATAATAAAATAAATTTAATACCCATCCTTAGATTTACTAGGAGACAAAACTAATTTGATATGACCTAATGCAGCTACTGAATATTGTACAATTAAAGGATAATCATTTTTCAAAAACAAAGTTACAATATTACATAAATTTGTACATTTTGTAAAAACATTTAAATATTTCAACTCAAATAATCCTTGAACTATTTCATTATTCTCAGTATTAACTTCAATTTGTAATCCACCTATAGATTCTCCAACTTGAAAATCTGCTACACCAATATTACCTTTCCCTGAAAAAAATACAGTATTATTTGTACATTTTATTTCCATTTTATCAATTCCAGCTGAAGACATATCCTTACAATATTTATGAAAATCTTGAGAAGGAAAATGTGCAGAATAAGGAAATTTAACAGGATCCACTTCATATTTTTCATCATCCAAATCCATAAGATTTAATCTGAATAATTTTTTCTCCTTTCTTTCTTGACTTTGCAATACAATATTCAATTTAGCTAGATCTTCATCATCAATAAACCATGTCATTGTATCAAAATGTGTCATACATTTTAATGCTTTTAGTAAATTATTCAAATTAACTCCAATTGTTAATTTCTTTTTATGATAACTATAATGATACTCTTCAAATTTATCAGCATCTAGTCTACAATGAACTAAAATTGAGCTTGTCTTATTTACCTCTTTTATTGTAATACCACCTATCTTTTTATCTTTATTACTAGATTTTTCTACTGTTTTTTCTTCATTGTCATCTGATTCATAATCAGAATCATCACTGTCTAACTCATCATTAATATAATATGGTGTAAAATTTAAATTTACATCAGTTAATAATGAATTAAGACAATCAATCAATGTTTTAACAGCAGGTGTTTGAGTAGTTTTTGCTTCAAATATGATAGTCATTCGTCTATATTAATTAATAATTATTTACTCTTTAACGTACTTTTGTCAATTTTTATTATTAATATTTACTATAAAATATATAAAAAATATATAAAAATATCTAAAAAAAAATTAAAAATATAAAAAAAAAATATAAGTTATTTTATATGGTTAATTCTTATAACCTTGTTAACCCATATGTAAAAGGTAATTTCAACACACGTGTAAAAGCTAAAAATTCAGTTGAAGCAGCAAAAAAACTTTACAATGGTTTATCTGAACACTTTAATAACAATATTCCTAAATTCTATTTTTCTATTCAAAAAGGTAAATCCGGAAGTGGTAAACTATATCACTTTCAAGTTAAAGAAAAAAAAGAAGGAGACAATGTCAATTTCTCAATTGAACCATTCACTGTTAAGAACGTTACTAATGCTAACAAAAAATTCCAAAAGAAACTTACAAATTTTAAAGGTAGATCTGATAATTTAACTGGTGGTGCCAAAAAGAAGAAGAAATCTAAAAGAGGATCCAAAAAAAGGTCTAAAAGAAGAAAGAAGGATGATTCTTCAGAATCTTCTGATGATGAATATTTAGAAACTAAATACATTTCTACTATTGACCAACCTCTTTACTATTGGTGGTATGATCCATATGTTTACAGTGTTGATACTTTCTATGTACCAACATTTTACTCATATGTTACCCCATACATTGAAATTGAAATATAAATTAAATAGTGTGTTTATATAATTCTTCTAATGATTTCATTAGTTCAACAGATGATTTAAGATACAATTCATTTATTCTATCTTTATAACAATCATTTATTAAATAATTATTTTCAATATTAAGTAAATAATTATTTATTCCATCAAAATTAAGAAATATTTTATCTTCTCTTAATTTATATAAGTTTTTATCTTTAAATTTTTCTATAAAATACTTTTCATATTTAATTCTTTTTTTTGGACTTGCAAAACTAATTATGCATTCAAATAAATCAGAAGAAATTATATATTCTTCTTTTTTCTTCCAACTGTCTAAATATAATTTAGTAAATGATTCGTTATTATTTATTGTTAACAATCTATGATACATAAAAGTATATTTGTCATTTTTCATAACATCATCTATAATTTTAATAGTAATAGAATTACAAGATAAATTATCTAATTTATTATCTAATCCAATTAAATTTGAATTGTAATCGGATTTATTATTACATAAAGATATATAAAAAGGTTTATTTAGTGTATCAAATTTAACAACTATTACATCATCTAATTCTGATATTATATATCCTTTAAAATATGATACACCAATATAACATAATATAAATTTTGCAATATTTTTTATATAACTTTCTGTATCATTTTTATTAGATATTTCTAGTAATTTTTCTTTTATAGATTCAAAGAAATTGTAGATTTTTTTTTGTTTAATACTAAAATTCGATTTACCAATTAAATTATAATAATTAAATAATATATAATTTCCATTTTCAAAATCTAAATTTTTACTAATATACATAATATAATCACCAACTTTTTTGAATTTAATATATGATTTTCCATTATCATCATAAAAAATAATACTTTGATTTAGTAATTCAGTTTTACTTACATCATCTAATACTTCTTTTCCAAAAAAGAATTTATTGAATTGATTAAAATTAAAAACTCTATCAAATTTATGATGTATAAAATTGTCATCAATATGATTAATTAATCCTGTGTTCTGTAATACATTATAAGCAATATTCATTAATTATAATGTATATTAAAATAATTATTTAATTATTCAATTTTCTTGAAAACATAATATCTATTAAGAAATGAATAATCTTTACTTTCTTTACTGGCACCCTTTAATTCCCCAAAAAATTTAGATATCTTTTCATACCATTGTTTATTTTTTTTATTTTCTTCTGTTTGAATAACATTTTCAAACCAAGGCTTATTAACATTATACAAATATTTAAAATTTTGTGTTTCTACTAAAGCACATCCTGCCTTTTTCATTGTTTCTTTTAATAATTTAGGAGTCACCATAAATTCTTGTAAATAAGAATCGTTAATCCAACTCATCATCACATCTAATGGCAATCCTGGCTTATCTTCTAATTTTTTATACTTTTTAACAATTTCAAATAACTTTTGTCTATTACCATCATCATCTGTATAATTAGAAGTATATTTATTTTTCCCATCCAATAATTTTTCTACTAGAGTAGGATCAAATAAAGTTACCAATATGTATCCATCCAATCTCAAAAATTTCTTAATATTATCAATCAAATTATTTACACTATCTTGAGAATCAAATAAATAATGAATAGCAAATTGAGAACTAATAATATCGTATTTAACACCATCGTTAAAAACATTTTTTATTTTATCTTTCTCTATCGATGTTAAATTTGGAAATCTATTATTTTGAGCCTTAACAGTAAATGGTAATGAACCATCAGCTTGTAAAAATGTGGCTTTGGTAAAATCAGGAAATTTCTTTTTTAAATTCACATATCTACTTGTTGCTCCATTTAATGACGAATGTAAATTTTCATAATCAATATCAATTCCAACATAATTCTTTACACGAGCATGATACCATTTCATTATATCACCTCCTCTACCACATCCTATATCTAATACACTCTTTTTAGATATCTTAGAATTTTTTCCATATTTTGCCGGACTACAATACAAATATATTAATACAGATTTTATCCAATTATGAAATTCTCTTAATTCTCTACATAAATTTGATATCTTTTGATAATATACATCTTGTTGACGATCAGAAATTACAATTGATGTATCAATACGAGATACTAATGTATTTCTCTGAGATATATATGTATCAGGATTTGCTAAATTTCTTACATCTTCAATAGTTATAGCTTCTACCATTGATTTCCATGTTTTTATAGCAACGTCTTTATAGTTTCCGTATCTCCTACCATCTTTTCTAATTGACTCTGTTTTATCCCATCTAGTTCTTAAAATAGTCCATCTATAATTATGTGGAATACTTGGATCATTAGTATAAATTACTTCTATTACAGTTTCATTTTGAACTAAATTGCCTTCAATGTCTCGTACTTCTCCTCTTACTAACGGAAAGAAACCTTCATTATTACCTTTTTCCTTCATAAATGGAACAGGTATTTCCCTATTATCAACAAATTCACCAACAAAAAAGTTTAAAACACGAAAATTTTGATTTTCTATTTTATCAGGTAATGAATTATCAAATATTTCTAAATAACCACCTGTTTCTCTATTCATTTTAAATGTAACATAAACATCAACAGAATTTGTTGATGGAGGTTTATATTTATAAATTGGATATTTTTGTTCTCTTTTGTCAATTGTATATTTTTGTTCAATACCAGTATAAATAATACCATCTAATTTATATGGACAATTAATTAATTCATTTTCTGTACAATTAGTCCATATTAAATCTGAAAATAAAAATACCTCGGAATCACTTCCTCCAGAAGGATATAAAAACATCTTTGGATGAAACAATATTTCGTTATTTTTTAATTTTAATAATGAATCATTCATAGACTTATAGAAATTTTCGATTTCATTTTGATAAAATTTTCTTATTAATCCAAGATCAAATTTACCATTATATTCTTTATGCTGATAAACTTTAGATCCTATTTTTTTACAAACTTCATAAGCCTTTTGTAATCTATTTTTTAAAATGACATCATTTCTAATATCAACACCATTATAATACAAACAATCAAAAATCATAAATAAGTATTTCCTTTGACTACTTATATGTATCAATTCACCCTCCAAAATAGTGTCTTTTAAACCTTCAACTTTAATATTTAATAATCGTACATCCATATTACAAGATAAAAAATACATTTCTCCTTTGTTAATGATTAATGAAAATTTTTCACCATCTGCTTTATCTGTAACACTGTATTTATTCGGAATTTTATCTGTAATATGTTGAACTTCTGCTGATATAGGCTGCATAGAATAAAGTCTATTATTTTTTCTAGATCCACATATTAATTCACTATATTTTTTTAATATTGATTTTTTCTTATCTGAACTTAAAAATGTACCACTATCTTCTAATACTTTTTTTATATTTTCCATTTCTATTAAAATAGTTTTTAAAACTTTACTATTAATACTTGAACTTGGAGAATAATCTATTTCTAATTCATAAGATTTATTTGATTCAGATATATCATTTGGATTATAACCACCTTTAATAACAGTTAAATCTAAACTTAATGAATCTTTTTTATCTAAAATTAAAGATACACGTTGTTTATATCTAAATGTAATCATATCTGATTGAGATAGAGGTAAATTAGCTAAATTATTTAACACTTTGTTGTCTACTTTTAATTCTTTTGATTTTCTAATTCTAATATCATAATCATTTATATCAACAACATGTTTCCTTTCTTTTTCTTTTTTTATTATTTGTACATAATCATTTTTTAAAAACTGTGTAATAATAATAGATAATATAACATGATTCTTTTTATTATGAACTAAATTTAATATATTATTAATATTATCATTACCAACTATAGAAATTCTATAGGAACAATCTTTTTCAAAATTATAGCAAATATCAAGAGAATCTTCTTTAATTAATGGAAGATTGTAATTATCACTTCTCCATTTAGCAAATTTAATAATTTTCATGAAATTAATAACTGATAACTTGTTATCTGCTTTGTAATTATTAAACATTACTTCGAATTCTTCTCCTTTGTTCATGCTTTTAAAAAGATTGTTTATACGTGTTTTATCGCTTTTTTCCAACATTATATTTAATGATATTTCGTCCTTATATAAGTATATATAATTCTTTCAATATTTTTTATATAAAAAATCTAAATATTTTTTGAAATAATAAAATCTAACATTTAATAAATGAATTTAAAAGAATATAAAGATTTACTTGAAGAAAAAGATATATACTTATTTGATTCTATTTATAGAATTACACATTATAAACTTATTAATCTTACAGAAATTATAGATAAAAAACAAATAGGTGGTGGAGACCAAGTATATTTCAAACCATTAAATAATATTAGAAGAAAATCAAGAGATGAATTAATTAATATTATTAATAATTTATACAATAATAAATATGAAAAAGTAGAAATAATGTTTTTAATTAAAAAATAATTTTATCAATATAATAAATAATGATAAAAATATTACATAGAGGTGATACAAAAAAATATTTAGAAAATACTATTGAATCTATAGCTTCTGCAATAAACAATCAAAATTATCAAGGAATAGAAATAGATATACAATTAACAAAAGATAATAAATGGATTATTTTTCATGATATTAATTTAAAAAGGTTAACAGGAATTGATAAAAATATTAATGATATAAACTACAAAGATTTACCAATAATAAATTATAAAAATAAAATTTATAAAATCTCATTATTTGAGGAATTAATTAAATTAGATTTTAAAAATAAAATATTAGATATTGAAATTAAAACAGAATCTTCATGTTTAAATAATTCTAAAATTGATTTATTTAATATTATTAAAAAAATTAAAACAATTAAATTTATTTCATCATTTATTTGGGAATGGAATATATGGTGTAAAGAAAAAAATATTAAATTTGGTTACTTAATTGAAAACAATATATTACCAAAAATAGATGATGAAATAGAAAACCTATTTATTTTAGATTATAATATTTTAAATAAAAAAATTATAGAAAAATTAAATCAAAAAAAAAAATTAA
>Ga0181568_10001109_pt1 | contig 24873 bp, 19 predicted proteins | sample 101ome_20_FD_133758 | JGI IMG/M metagenome (GOLD analysis project Ga0181568, IMG submission 133758) | Coastal salt marsh microbial communities from the Groves Creek Marsh, Skidaway Island, Georgia - 101404AT metaG (megahit assembly) | ecosystem: Environmental > Aquatic > Marine > Intertidal...
TACAGGCTTCAGTTGCTAAAGTTCTTGTTCTATAAAATCGCACGGTCCATAACCACCGATCCGCCCTGACCTTGCTAATCTCTACTGCCATTCAGCAATCCCTTTCAATGAGGCTTCTGTTTAAAGAGAATTCAGAATCCGTGCACGGAATTTTTCAGGATTACTGGAATCCGTAAAGTTTTTTTCGCTTTCCTCAATGTATGGCACAAGTTCTAAAATAAAGGATTCGGATCCGAGTTCGGGAGGTTCAATTGAATCAATAGGCAGTGGAGAATGCGGGATGGTTTTTTCATTGCTAAGATTGAGAAACATGGCCTCAGCTTTTTCCCAATTTGAGTAAATCCACACTCCAGTTAGTCCAAGTGCTAAAAGGCAAATAAGAAGAAATAACGATCCGAGAATTCCTGATGATTTATTCTCATCTTGTCGAGTGGTTGAGTTATTTTTCTCAATAAATCTACCAAATAGTATGGAAAGCTCGAAAAGAAAATACAGGGGTATGGTTAGAATACATAGACTGACGGGATCTCCCCCAGGAGTAATTAAAGCGGCAGAGACCATTAATATGACCAGAACAAACCTTCTGCTGGTACGAAGTTTTTGGACGGTTAGGACACCAATACGGATCAAAAGAATAAGAACTAAGGGGAATTGAAAAGCAAGGCCCACGGCAAAAGTCATCCAGATAACAGTACTGTAATAATTGCCTGCTTCAGGACGGTAAACATCGAGGCCTAGAACATTAAAGGAGAATTCAATGGTAAAGGCTAAGGACATCGGAAGAATAAAGAAATAAGTCATTCCGGAACCAGCGAGGAATAGGAGTGTGGCAATAAGACATCCCGGGAAAAAAACTTTTTTTTCCCGGATAGTTAGACCGGGCGTTACAAAGCCCCCCACAAAATACAAAATAAAAGGAAGAGAAAGACCAAGCCCGCCGAGAAAGCAAATTTTCATCGCTATGAAAATGGGTGAGTAGGAACGAATGACTTGTAAAAGGTTTCGATCCTTTCCTCCTGCAAAATGAATAAGCAACCTTAGTCGATGTTGGGGATCGTTGATTCCCCATGATTGTAGGTCTAGGTCAGTCGCTTGGATCAGGTCTTTCAGAGAGATTCCTTGTTTCTCTAACTTAGGCTGGTATTCCGATAGTCCAGTTGCTTGAAGGTCTATAGACAAGTTTCCAAAATCTTGGACTGCAGAAACCAAAGGTCTTTGAAGTAGCCGTACGGAGTTATCAAGAAAAACTGCAACAAGCAAGCAACCTAAAATAAAAGCAATTATAGACTTGAAAATCACCCACCTCATTTCCTCAAGATGTTCAAGGAAGTGCATTTTGTTGGGATCGGTTTTAGACATCGTTTTGTTGCCCAAGGCTCCAATTAGCCCTTTTTCTCGAAATCGTTGACCAAAAGTTTGGGGGCTGTCAGGAGGAGTGGGGGATGTCATAATGAAAGAGATGGAATCCAGTCAGCATTTTGAAAGAGTTCGAAATTTGATGCAAAAGCTTTCTTTGGTCTAGCCTGTAATCGATTATATGAGAAAACGGAATTCATCCAAGATTCAAAACACTCTCCCAACCAATACCAAGTTCGATTATTTTATATCCTAGATCGTTGATCTTGGAGTTGTAAGTCATCCATTGACAAAAACCTCGATTATTCAGATATTCATCGTTTGATATTTATCCGCCGAGTATGTTTTTCTACCAGAGGAAAATGACTCAATCCTAAATTCAACCCTACCACCTAAAAATGGCACAAAAAAAGAAGACTAAACCAGCCAAAGCGAAAACGGCTAAAAAAGCTCCCTTTAAAAAGGCAGCAAAAGCAAGCGATATCAAATATGTATACGATTTCGGAAAAAAGACGGATGGAGACGCAAAGAAACGCGAATTGCTTGGTGGTAAAGGTGCAAACTTAGCTGAAATGGCCCGTATTGGATTACCGGTTCCCCCTGGGTTCACAATTTCTACCGAAGTCTGTTCCTACTTTTATGCGAACAAAAAGTCCTACCCTAAATCTCTAGACGGTCAAATTCGCCAATCGGTTGCCCTTATGGAAAAGCAGTTGGGTAAAAAATTGGGGGATCTCAAAAAGCCTCTACTTTTATCGGTTCGATCAGGGGCCAGAGACTCCATGCCAGGAATGATGGATACAATTCTCAATCTCGGGTTGAATGATGATACCGTTGAGGCTCTTGCTACATCATCAGGTAACGAAAGATTTGCTTGGGATTGCTACCGCCGATTCATTCAAATGTATGGTGATGTAGTTATGGGTGTTCAAAAACTCCCTTCTGAAGACCATGACCCTTTCGAGGAGTTGATCGAAAATTTCAAGTCTGAAATTTTCCCTAAAGAAAAGGGAGAAGTGGATGATTCCAAAATTTCTGCTTCCCAAATGAAGGAGCTGGTAAAACGCTTCAAAACCCTCGTCAAGAAAAGATCAGGTCAAGATTTTCCTACCTGTCCATGGGAGCAGTTAGAAGGCTCGGTTGGGGCCGTTTTTGGATCTTGGATGAATGATCGTGCTATCGTTTATCGAAGGAAATACGGCATCCCCGCGGAGTGGGGAACGGCAGTGAATGTTCAGGCCATGGTATTTGGAAATACCGGGAAAAAATCGGGTTCTGGAGTGGCCTTCACCCGGGATCCTGCATCTGGGGAAAAGGTTCTATACGGTGAGTTTCTTACTGACGCACAGGGAGAAGATGTAGTCGCAGGCGTTCGTACGCCTCGCCCGGTTGCTCAGTTGAAGAAAGTTTTACCCAAACCATTCAAGGAGCTTTCTGCGGTCCAGAAAAAGTTGGAAAAACATTTCAAGGACATGCAGGACTTTGAATTTACCATAGAGGACGAAAAACTTTATATGTTGCAGACCCGAAACGGTAAACGCACCGGGCTTGCTGCGGTGCGTATTGCAGTCGAAATGGTGAAGGAGCGACTTATTGACTGGAAAACTGCGATTAAGCGAGTACCAGCTGATCAACTGGACCAGGTTTTATCCCCTGTTTTTGATGCCGCCGCCCAAAAAGCTGCCGCCACTCTTTGCAAAGGGTTGCCTGCTGGTCCAGGTGCGGCATCCGGGCGGATTTGCCTCAATGCGGAGAGAGCCGTTGAGGCAGCCAAGAAAAGTAAGGTCTTGCTTGTACGACAAGAAACATCCCCCGAAGATCTTCGCGGAATGATTGCTGCAGAAGGGATTCTTACCGCTCGTGGTGGGGTATCTTCCCATGCGGCCTTGGTGGCCCGTCAGATGGGAAAGGTTTGCGTTTGCGGTGCGGCAGAGCTGGAGATCGATTATCACTCTCGTACGGTTAAAGTTGGCAAGAAATCCTTCAAGGAAGGGGACTACATGTCGATTAATGGTACGACTGGAGAGGTATTTGGAGGTGAGCTCAAAACGGCTCCATCCGAAATCATTCAAGTATTAATTGATAAGAAATTAGCTCCGAAGAAAAGCCGGGATTTTCAGAATTTCTCCAAACTCATGAGTTGGTGTGAGCAGGCGACCAAAATGAATGTCCGTACCAATGCCGACTCTCCGTCCCAGGTTGCTAATGCGATTGCATTTGGTGCAAGTGGGATTGGATTATGCAGAACCGAGCATATGTTTTTCGAAGGCAATCGTATCGATGCAATGAGGCAGATGATTCTAGCGGATGATGAAAAAAATCGACGCAGTGCCTTGAAAAAACTTCTTCCATTCCAACGAAAAGATTTCACTGGAATCTTTAAAGCCTTGGAAGGTCGCCCGGCGACAATACGCTTATTAGATCCCCCTCTTCACGAGTTTCTTCCCCACGATCAAACCTCTCAAAGAGACCTTGCTAAAAAACTTGGAGTCAGCATAGCATCAGTTAAGAGAAGAGTGGAGGATTTGCATGAGTTCAACCCGATGCTTGGTCATCGCGGATGCAGACTCGGCATCTCCTACTCCGAAATCACCGAGATGCAAACTCAAGCAATTATCGAAGCCGCATTAGCCGTCCAGGAAAGTGGAATCGAAGTTAACCCAGAAATTATGGTTCCGCTCGTTGGTTTCTCCAAAGAACTGGAATTGCAGGTAGAGGTCATACATGAGACTGCCAAGAAGGTATTTGCTGCAAAAGGTAAGAAAGTGAAATACTTGGTTGGTACTATGATCGAGATTCCCCGTGCGGCACTCGTTGCCGACGAAATTGCAAAAACGGCCCAGTTCTTTAGCTTTGGCACAAATGATCTTACGCAAACAACTTTGGGTATGAGCCGTGATGACTCAGGAAGTTTTCTTCCCAATTACACAGAACTTGAAGTGGTTTCCGCAAATCCTTTTGCTAGCGTTGATCAAACCGGTGTTGGACAGCTCATGGAGATTGCTGTCAAAAAAGGGAAGTCCTCACGCCGAGGTATTAAGCTCGGAATTTGCGGAGAGCATGGAGGGGATCCATCCAGCGTGGAATTTTGTCATCGTATCGGGCTAAACTATGTGAGTTGCTCACCGTTCCGTGTGCCAACGGCACGCCTCGCGGCAGCTCAAGCAGCTGTTTCATAATCCGGTTTAGCTTTTGGCCCTTACATTTGCGATTGGGTCCGGTTGTCTAGGCAGCCGGACCCTCTTTGTTTAAAGCAAAGAAAACCCACTGAGGATATGTTCGAAGTAAAAGAAAAGCCTAGGTTGGTGGAACGGGCGTTTTTACTCTCTTGTATTCTCTCTGAAAGGGAGCGGGAAGTGGCAGGATCCCTACTTGACGAGCTTGAGGAATTAACGATGAATTTAGGAATCAAGGTTGTGGGAAGGAAAATCATTCGAATTCGTAAAACTTCTCCTCGGTTTATCTTGGGGAAGGGAAAAGTGGATGAGTTATTGAATGATTTAAAGGTCAGTAATGCCGATGTTTTAATTTTTGATAATGAAATTTCTCCTGCACAGCAAAGAAACTGGGAAAGTGAGAGCAAGACCTTGGTGATTGATCGGCACGAGATTATTCTCGATGTTTTCGCAGAAAGGGCTCAGACAAAAGAAGCTAAACTACAAGTCAAGCTCGCTAGGTTGGAATATTCTTTGCCCCGTTTACGCAGGGCATGGACTCATTTAAGCAGGCAACGTGGAGGGGGAGTAACTCAGAGAGGCGAGGGTGAAGCCCAGATTGAATTGGATCAGCGAATGGTCAGAGACCAAATTTCAGCGACGCGAAAGGAGATAGTTCAGGTAGCTAAGCAAAGACAGACGGGGAGGGCACGCAGACAAAAGTTGCCCCTGCCCACGGTTGCGATTGTGGGGTATACCAACGCAGGAAAATCGACTCTACTGAATGCCCTAACTGGTGCGAATGCTTTAGCCGAAGATAAATTATTCGCCACCTTAGACCCGACTAGCCGCAGGTTAAAGCTCCCTAGCGGAAGAATCGTTGTTTTAACTGATACAGTCGGTTTCATTAGGAAATTGCCTCATCGACTGGTCGATTCTTTCAAGGCCACCCTAGAAGAAGCCATTGTATCTGATGTAATTTTACACATAGTTGACTTTTCAAATCCTCAATACGAAGCACAAATGATAACTACAGACAGTGTGCTTACTGAGTTAGGAGCCGAGGATAAACAAATCTTGACCGTCTATAACAAGATGGATCGAGTCGACAATGATATTGAAAAGCTAAAAGCCAGTACGATCGCACAGAGAGCGGTATTTGTGAGTGCTCAATCTGGGTTTGGTATGGGTCAATTACTCGAAGAGTTGGAGCGTTTGTTTAGCGGAAGTGAGCAACCTGAAAAGTTCCTTATTCCTTTGGACCAGTATGGCCTAGTGGCAAGACTTAAGTCTCAAGGTGGATTGAATACCGAAGAAATTACTGACATGGGGTATGAGATAGAAGGCAAACCCCGTGGCGACCTTATCAAGGCCTTGGGCAAGTATAGCCAAAAAAATGGTTAGTCCTTTTGGGGTTGATTTTGTAAATAATCAACCCAAGTTACGCGGAACATACCAGCGGCCAGCCAAAAAACACCAGACATACAAAATGCAGTCATGCTTGATACAATATTAATTGCAGTCGGGTCTTGTGAAGGGACATGAGGAACCAACACTTCTCGCATGAAGAGAAAAAAAAGCAAGGTGAGTAAAAGATCAATTACGATGCCTTTTTTCGAAATAAGGGATGGGGTTGAAGGTTGATCAGTCATGCTACCTACAATGTTCGGAAAAACAATTTGGTCAATCCAATCTAGATGGATAAATCATGGAGTTGGAGTATCCTTGATTTGATTTCATCAATTTCCAATGCCAGTAGAGCTTTAGGTTGTATTCTATTGACTGGAAGAGATGGGAGGTGGGTAAGTGTTTCGGAGAGACACAAGTTACGGTTTGCCGTTACTTCATCGACGCGGTCGATAGGAGTGAAATGAGGAGCACTCCCAACGACAATGGGATAGTTCTCAATCAAGTCTTTAATCGCAATTACGGCACGGGCAAACCGATCAAGTTCGGGTTTAGTGTAACTTTCAGTAGGCTCGATCATTAGGCCAAAAACCTCTGGGAATGCGACCGTTGGTGCATGGAAACCAAAATCAAGAAACAATTTCCCAACTTGAGGGATTGCTTGGCTTTTAGGGACTCCGGCCTTCTCCAATTTTACAAAGTCCTGCTCACTTAGAGTAAGAATGAATTCATGCATACGGGGGATTTTTCCAGCATGGGCCGGGAGGGTGGGGTAGTGGTAGCGAAGGACTTCGAATAAATACCGAGCCGAGAGAACTGCAACAGACGACATTCTGGGTACACCTTCCTTTCCGAGTCTTAGAAGGTAGGAATACGCCCGGACCTTGTGTCCGAAATTTCCCCAATTACGATGGAATGTTCCGATGGATTTTTCCGGCAAATACGAACGAAAGGATCCATCCTCTTCTTTGCGTATTTGTCTGCCAGGTAAAAAATCCACCAATCGTTCAGAGACCGCCACGATGGCATCACCAGGACCTCCTCCCCCATGGGGGATGGTCCAGGTTTTGTGAAGATTATTGTGAACGGCATCTACCCCAATTTTGGAAAGATTGATTACGCCAGCAATGGCATTCATATTGGCACCATCCATATAAACAAGGCCGCCAGCCTTATGGACTTCGTCGGCAATTTCGGAAAAATCGCTTTCAAAGATTCCAGAGGTATTCGGATTGGTGATCATGATTCCACAAAGATTTTTCCGATGTTGATCTATCTTTTGTCGGAAGTCATTGAGGTCGATCATCCCATTTTCATTGGCCTGTAGATAGACAATCCCTGAGGCGTAACCTGCGGTTGCGGCCGTAGCAAAATTGGTCCCATGAGCCGACTTAGGGATCAATACAATATTTCGATACCCTTCTCCTTTAGACAGATGATAAGCCTGGAATAGTTTAAGGCCGACAAGCTCACCTTGAGCACCGGCAACCGGTTGAGTGGTCACACCAGCTAGGCCAGTGATCGATTTGAACCATTCCTGAATTTGATATAGAACCTCTAGTGGTCCCTGCACATCTTCTTCGGGAGCTTGTGGGTGAGCCTGGGAGAAACCGGCTAACCCAGCAGCCCAATCGTTGAGGAGTGGATTGTACTTCATGGTGCATGAACCGAGAGGGTAGCAGCCGTCATCCGGACTGATATTCAAGTTGGCGAGTTGCTCGTAATAATTAATTAATTCGTCATGCGAGAAACTCGGCAAATTCGCTGGTTTGTTCCGTAAAAGATGAGTGGGTGGGACGACTTCCCTTTTTTTAGAAGAACTGGCAGGGAAATAATCCCAAAGAAATTCTTTAAGAACGGTTAGATCCCGCTCACTTTGAAGATCTGAAAAACTTAGTTTGATCAACTTCTTGTCATTTCCAGGGATGCGAGAGGATACATCGATACCAAAATGAATGCCTCGATCTCGGGCACCTTTTAGAAGTTGAGCCGGGTCTTCTTCTACCGAAACGAGCAAATCATTGAAGGCAGGAGTATCAGAGAATGCGAGCTGGATCCCATCTCTTTGCATAATCCATTCTGCCACTTGCTTGCGAGACCCCATGGCTTGGGCCAAAGAATGCTTTAATCCATTTTCTCCCTTGGCCAAAAGATTAGCTCCTGCAATTGTGGCGAGGAAGGCTTGATTCGAACATACATTGGAGGTCGCTTTCTCTTTGCGTATGTGTTGTTCCCGAGTGGAAAGGACCATGACAAAGCAATCACGATTTTGGGAGTCTTTTGCTTTCCCAATGTACCTTCCGGGAGTGTTTCTGAGATCTTTTTTAGATTGATCATTAAAACGGCTGCCAAAGAGACCGAGCCCCGGCCCACCAAAGGAAGGAGGAATGGCAAGATGCTGGGCTTCACCAGCTATGAAATCGACTCCATGTTGGCCAAACCTGTTGGGTGGTTTAAGTCCTCCGGTTGCTAACAGCATGGGATCAATGACGGCAATAGATGGGATATTCCATTTCATCGCTAGGTCAGATAATTGATCGACTTCTTCAAGCAGTCCCAATGCATTGACTTGGGGGAACACCAAGGCAGATATAGAGCCATGCTGCTCGTTCAACATTTTTTCGAGGCGTGCGTAATCAAGCCTGCCACTGGTGGCATCAACAGGAGCCAATTCGAATTCAAGATCCGTGCCTTGTGCATGGGTTTGAAGGAAAGAAATATCCTCCTCAAAGAGTGAATTTGCTAGCAGTACAGGGCCGGGTCTCTTTCTCGATCTTCTTGCACAGCAGATTGCCTCAAAAATAGCAGCCGATCGGTCGTACAGGGATGTGTTTATCGCCTCAAAGCCGGTAAGATTAGAGAGAACACATTGATATATCCAGTGCGTTACCAAGGTGCCCTGACTACGCTCGGGTTGATAGGGGGTATAGGATGTGCTAAGGGGTCTAAGTTTGGATATTTCGCTTACGATAGGGTGCACTTGCCAAGCAGGAAGCAAATCTCCAATAAAAGAAGGGAGAAGATTCGTCTTTTTGGAAATGTTTTCCAGTTCCGCAGCGGCTTCAAGATAGGGGAGTTCTTCTGGTAAAGACAGGGCTTCGGTAAATATTTTTTTAGGGGGTAGGTGAGAGTAAAGATCGGATAAACGGCTTAATCCAACCTTTTGTAACATAGCTGAAAGATCTTCATCCGATGCAGAAATATAGTGTCTAGAGGTTTCTCTAGGGTATTCTTCGGGATCATATGGCAAATGAACCGGGCTTAAATTGGGACTTTTATTTGTTAAGGAATGAGTGCTCATTGGATATTTAACTTACCCATGAGCAGAGTCCCGATGAACGCAAAAAAATTCACGTTCATAAGATAAATGTATCGATGAGGATACTTTTGGGAAAAAGATTATTTTTCTACAGGACGGCCGTTGGACCAAATATAACTCTCGATGATATTACCGGAACGATCCAAAAAGATTTCTTCTCCGTGCATTCTTCCATCTTTAAAATTTAGTTCTCCAGTGGATTGCCCGAAATCATCCAAGGTTTGCATTTTACCAGTAAAAGGGATTCCGGTTTTTCGGTGAAGTACGGTGTCGATGCCGTCGATCAATTCGGTGGTAAATTCAGTTTTGGCGTCCTCAGGAGTCCCCGACCAGTCAGGAGTGTCTATATCTTTCGCGGAGCTCGGTTGTGGTATCTCTTGATTTGGAAACTCATCCTTCGCCACAATGGCTTCGTTAGTGGAGGTGGGGGACGATGTAGAGACGAAAGGTGCTGGATCCGATAAATCTTTCTTTTCAAGCGTTTCCGTAAAGTTACTTTGAGCAACTAAATCTCCATTACTTTGTGAGTTTAGTTCGCTAGCCGGGGTCGATATCTTGTTTTCTTGAACTGTAGGTGGCACCGAAGCGATGATTGGATCAGCAGTGGGAATATGGGAAGAAACCTTTTCTATTTGCAAAACGGGTAGTCGCGGTTGGGTTGAAGATGGGGGCAACTCGGCGGGTTTAGAAACGAGGGATCCTTTACGCCAAATCCCTTTTATGGTCTTGCCATCTGCATGAGTGATCGTCCCCTGTCCATGCTGCTGATCATCAAACCATTCTCCTTGGTAAGTAATACCATCCGCAGAATGATAGGTTCCTTTTCCATGCCTTTTCCCGACAAGAAAATCTCCATCGTAGTAAGAACCATCTGGCCAATGATAAATTCCTTTTCCCGTTCTTTCATCCTGGAGGTATACCCCAACATAACTTTCCCCATTAGCCCAAAGAAATCTACCTTTACCATGTCGGACATCGTTTTGATAATCGCCTTCGTATATAGATCCATCCATCCATCGGTAGATCCCAAACCCGTGCTTTTTTCCATCCCTATTGACCTTGCCTTGGTAGGATCCGTCCGAAAAGACTAATTCGGCTTCCGGCAGAGTTTTACAACCGATTAATGCTAAAATCGCAAAGAAATAGCCTAGGTAGTTAGAAATTTTTTGGGTCATTTTCCATATCCAAAATCATCATGCGGTTTCGAGCAAGCGTGTAAATTTATCAGTGGGTTGATTTCGATGCCTGTCTATTTATTTGCAACTTAGAACTTAATGAGAGATAAGGAGACTCTTTTGAGGAGAGGTGGCAGAGTGGTCGAATGTGCCCGACTCGAAATCGGGTGTGCTGAAAAGTACCGCGGGTTCGAATCCCGCCCTCTCCGCCAGCATTAAAGTGGGTCCTATTTCGAATAGAACTCGTTAATTTTATCTGCCACATCACGGAAGGAAATATCAGCCGAATAGATGGCCTTGAATTCTTCGATTGCATGTTCAGTCTTACCCATTGATTCGTAGCAACACCCCAGTTCGTAAACTGCCTCTTTTTTTCGGTCATCCATAATTTGGATTTCGGCTTTAAGTAGAGAGAATTGCTCGATAGCGAGATCGTAAAACTTTTTCAGTCGATAGGCTCTTCCAAGATAAAGAATAGCACTCAGTTTTGATTTTGCATTTCTTTGTGCGAGTTGGAAATGAGGCAGGCAGGCATCAAATTCCTTCTCATCAAAAAGCAATACGCCAAGATCAAAACGGTAACCTAGTTCATTCGGGTAACGCTTAACAAGAGACTCAAGTTGAGCTCTCTGATACGCTTTGCGAGCTAGAATTGCATCCTTTAATCCCTTTGAGGTTTCCTTGTTTTGGGGATCATTTGCCGATGCTTTTTCCCATTTTTCAATTATGTCATCATAATATTCGAGGGTTAATGAGCGCTCTTTTTCTTCTAATGAAACATCTCCTTTGCCTGCGTCTAGTTGCCTTGCTTGATTGATCCATGCGATCGCATTTTGGTGATCTCCATAGCGGTGGTAATAATCTGACAGTTGGCGGTAAAGACTAAGGTTTTGTGGTTCTGCCTGAATTTGATCATAAGTGCTACGGATTAAACTTTCTAAACTCTTCGAGTCGTTGACTGTTTTGGAGGCTTGTTCGAGTGCTTCCGTTTCCGCCTGATCCTTAAGCTGGTCTCTGAAATCCTTAGAACCCTCCCATTTCCCTTTATTCATCGCTACTGCAACCGAGGCACGTTTCATCATGTCTTCGGCATCCCCGTCCGATGGATTGATCTCAAGAATTGCATTTCCTATTTCAATTGCCTGATCGGAAAGCCCAGCTTCAAGGTAGGCATTTGCGAGCATCTTTAAGTTTGTCAGGTCTTTGGGATGAATTTTACGAATAGTTTCGTAAGCAAATACTTTTGTTTGGGTAAGATTGAGGGAGTCTGCCGCATCAGCAAGCATTTGATGAGCCGTCACATTCAACGGATTTTTGGATATAAGTTCTTCGGCAGATTGGAGGAGTTCTTCAGGGCTTTTTTTAGAGCGCCCGCGGATTAAATAGGAAACATTGGTAAGTTTATTGAAAAGCGATCCGACCCCACTGGATTGGTTCCCGCTGGCTTGTAATTGCTTAGCACGCAATTTCTTCCTCAGCTCAAGGCATCCTGGTTGCTGCTGAAGAATGGCCGAATAAATATCCAGCGAATAGGATAAATCTCTGTTGAGAGCTTTGTCAGCCGCCTCTAATTGTTTGATCAGTCTTGGATCAAGGTCGGGTATGGAAACTTCTTCTATCATACAGGGTAAAGTATATACTCTTGAGGTTGCAAAAATTTACAATGCTTTTTGAAGCACAGATCTAAGCTGCTCGAAGCATTCCTCCATTATTGTTGTTGAGGGCCCTTCTACCAGCAGCCTTATCTTAGGTTCTGTTCCAGAATATCGAATCAACACTCGTCCTTTTTCCCCAAGGTGATTTTGGCATATTTCAAGTTCTTGGTTAAGAGAGGGGATTTGATCTAAGGGAGGTTTTGATGCGACAAAAAAAGATCCTGATTTTGAAGGTAAAAGGTTGATCTCATTGCTCAGACTGTCAAGGGACTGTGCCGAGCGATTCATTGCCTGTAGCACCGACAACGCAGCAAATAAGCCATCCCCAGTTGGTAGGTAGTCTCGGAAGATGATGTGACCCGATGATTCGCCTCCTAGGCTAGAGTTTTTATCAAGCATTTTTTGGTAAACATTACGATCGCCCACATCCGCACTAATTGAATGAATGCCCTCTTTATTTAGAGAAGAGTGAAGTCCGAAATTGCTATGGATAGTAGATACAAATGTGGACGACTCTAATTCATTGTTTCGGTAAGCATGCAATGCCAAGAGTCCGAGGATTTGGTCTCCGTCAATTTTGGAGCCTTGGTGATTAACAAAGCATACTCGATCTCCATCTCCATCGTGAGCGATTCCCAGATGGAGTTTTTCTCTCTGAACGAGGGAAATTAAAGATTCAAGGTTTTCCGAGCCACACTCGTTGTTTATTAAACCTGTACCCTGGTGGATTGCAGAAACATCTGCACCTAAATCCTCGAGCATGGTCATCGTACTCTTACATGTGGCTCCATTTGCCGAGTCGAGTGCTATTTGCAAACCGGATAGATTGAGTTCGGAGAAGTGCGATTTTATGTTTTTTAAATATTCATCCAAGATAGGTCGAGATTCGCAGGTATCATCTGCTTGCTTGTGAGGCCGTTCCATGCCTATGAATGATTCAAGAAGTACTTCTTGTTGAAGGTTTAGCTTTGTGCCATCTCCGTTAAAAAACTTGATTCCATTGTCTTTGTAAGGATTGTGTGAGGCAGTGATCATGACCCCAAAATTTAATTGGTGTTTGATCACTCCAAAAGCGAGAGCAGGGGTCGGGACAACATCAAAGTCTATGACTCTGGCACCTGAAACTTTCAATCCATTGATCAAGGCTTCCTTGAGCGATGGGCTAGATGGGCGAGTATCACAACCTAAGGCTACATTTGGTGAAGACATACCTTGTTCGTTAAGAAAGTAGCCCACGGCCATACCCACTTTTTGGGCAAAAGCTTCGTTCATATTCTCAGACCCGTAGGCACCTCGAATCCCATCCGTGCCAAAATATTTCATAATCTTGAGAAAAACTTTTGTGCTTTAGAGAGCCAGTCAGTAACTGCTCCAGAAGCGAGTAATTCTTCTGCACAACTCACTCCGTCTTTTAGGGATTGAACATGCCCTGCAACCCTAAGTGCTGAAGAGGCATTCATCAGAACGGTTGCCTTAAGTCCAGTAGGTGCATTCCCGTTGAGCAGTTGATCGAGTATAGATAGGTTTTCTTTCAAGCCTCCACCTTTTATATGTTCAGCAGGATAGGTTTTCATTCCCCAGTGTTCGGGATCTAACCGCAGGGAACTACCATCATCGATATCCCCATAAGAACAAACTATGTTCGTTCCACAAGCAGTTAATTCATCCATCCTTCCTGCAGGATTTTGATCCAACATACCATGTACAACCCAGCCGGATTTGCTTCCGTTTGCTAAAAGACAATGAGCCATTTGCTTGAGGAATTTCGGATCGTAAACCCCGAGGATTTGATGTGCAGGAGTCGCCGGATTTAAACAGGGACCAAGTCGATTAAAGAGGGTAATGATGCCCTGCTTTCCTAATGCTTGGCGGACGGGTGCTAGGTTCTTAAACGCTGGATGAAAGTGTGGTGCAAATAAGAAGCAAAAATTCAATTCATTTAAGCTGGATGATAATTTTTCTGGATCTACTTCCATAGGGATGCCCAACGCCTCGAGTATATCAGCACTTCCACACTTTGAACTGATTGATCGGTTGCCGTGTTTGATGACGGGCACACCTGCGGTGGCGACCACAATACTTACAAATGTAGAAATATTAAAACTTCCAGACTGATCACCACCCGTTCCACAAAGGTCAATTGCTTGGCTGGAAAATTCCGATAAGAGCGGGTCTTTCGCAAACCCTCGGAAAGCAGAAACGAAGCTGGAAAACTCATCATCCGTTTCACCCTTTGAAGAAAGTTCCTTGAGGAACCTCATTTTACTTTCTGGAGAAATGGATTCAGAAATTAGGTGGCTCGCGACAACATTGACCTGATCGGGTTCAAGGTTTTTCGATAAGGATATCAACTCAGTATATTCTCGTAATGGGTCGTTCATAGAGGGATGTTTAGTAATACCCCTTGGTAGTATGATCTTGCGAGGAAGGGTATTCTCTTCAAGTAAGTGATGTATTATGTTGCTTCAATCAAAATTAGCATCCGCTTGGGTAATTTGCCTGATCTTTTTTGCTCATAAATCAATGGGTCAGCCCAATGACTCGACAGAACCTATGGAGCCGATCATTGGCTATGGGGATGCGCTTATATTGGGACTGGTTGAAGGAATTACAGAATTTTTACCTATCTCATCAACTGGCCACTTGATCCTAACCAATGAATGGTTGCTCGAAGCTTCATCCATGAGTCAGGTTCAGTTGGATGCGGTGAATGCTTATTCGATTGTGATTCAGGCTGGGGCAATTGTTGCGGTAGCGTTAATATACGCTCGAAGGATTATAGCCCTTGTTTTGGGTATATTAGGTTTTGATCCAGTGGGTAGACGGTTAGCGATCAATCTTATTGCCGCATTTGTACCGGCTGCCCTGCTGGGGCCCTTGCTAGATGAAAAGATTGAGGCGGTTTTATTTGGTGCAACACCTGTTGCAGTTGCCCTAATTCTAGGAGCTATTTTTATGAGATGGGCAGAACGAAGAAAGAAAAATGTTGAGAGAATTGATGGAGATCGAGGGAAAGATTTAGAGGATCTGAGTCTTAAGGATTCGTTTATCGTGGGTTTATTGCAGTGCGTTGCCATGTGTCCAGGTACGAGTCGTTCTATGATGACGATTGTCGGTGGATATTTTGTCGGGTTGTCTCGCAGGCATGCGGCTGAATTCAGCTTTCTTTTGGGCCTGGTCACATTGACTGCAGCTGCAGGATACAAAGTGCTTACTAGGGGCCGAGCACTAGTCGAAAACTTGGATTTTGGACCGATGGTTTTTGGTTGTTTAGTCGCTGGAATTGCAGCTGGTTTTTCCGTACGATGGTTGGTCGGTTACTTAGCGAGCCAAGGGCTTGGGTTGTTCGTATGGTACCGTCTTATTCTTGGGTTGCTTCTCCTTCTACAAATTTACTTATTCTGAGGTTTACCAGTCATTTAAATGAAGACCTACACTAATCTTGACGAGATAAGATTAGAATGATTTAATTTAGAACATGGGACAGCCTAAAAGAAAACAATCCAAGCAACGCAGTCGCAAGCGTCGTGGGGCTAATCGCTTTGTCGCTCCACTTCTCGCTAAAGAGCCGGACGGATCTTTTTCGCGTCCTCACCGTGTAAACCCTGAGACTGGGGAATATCGCGGACGCCAAGTATTAGATTTAGAGGTTTAATTCCTCGATAGAGCTTCTTATGGCTAGTCCAGAGGCTCACATAACTCTTGCAGTTGATGTAATGGGGGGAGACAAGGGTCCCTCTGAAGTCTTAGCTGGTCTGCTCAAAACCACATCCTTTATTCCAAATAACCTCCGTTATTTGTTATTTGGTCGAGAAGACGAACTGAATAATTTACTCAGCGATTCTGGAGACTGGAAAAGAATTAATTATGAAATTCGCCATGCTCCTGAAGTCGTACACATGGATGAAAAGCCGATTGCTGGAATAAAAAATAAAAAAAACTCCTCCATGGCATTGGCCTTGCAAGCTCTCAAGGAAGAGGAGGCCGATGCGATGCTATGCTGTGGTAATACTGGATGTTTAATGGCAGGCGGAACCATTCGACTTCGTACATTGGAGGGCGTGGAAAGACCGGCTCTTTGCACGATTTGGCCCGGTCGCGAAAGGTATTTCACTTTATTGGATGCCGGGGCCAATCCACATCCAAAACCTTTTCACATTGTTCAAAACGCCATTTTAGGGTCTAACTACGCCAGGGTAGCCTTAGGCCTCGTACGACCTAAGGTGGGGCTCCTTACCATAGGCACGGAAGAGGGAAAGGGGAATGAATTAATTCATGAAGCTCATGCAATGTTAAAAGATATTGATGGTAGTATTCTCAATTATGCTGGTTTAATTGAAGGGTTCCAGATTTTTGAAAATGTGGTAGATGTAGTGGTTTGTGATGGTTTCGTTGGTAATATCGTCCTGAAAGCCTGTGAATCCTTAAGTAAACTCATTGGAACTTTTCTCGATGAAGAATTAAAAAGGAATGCCCTCAGAAAAACAGGTGCTCTGCTATCTATGGGGGCATTTCGGGGTCTTAAACAAAGGATTAATCCTGAACAATTCGGAGGTGCACCACTCCTGGGACTTAACCGCAATGTGATCAAAGCACATGGTTCTTCGAATAAAAACCATATTTGTGGAGCCGTAAACATTGCCCTAGATTTAGTCAGGCACGATATGCTTGGTCAGATGCAGGAAGATATCCGTGCTGCAAATGACCTCTTGCGTCCTTTTCCGCAACGGTCGGATACGCCGAATAACTAGTTTTATGGCTATTTCTTCCAAAACCAAAATATTGGGAGTTGGTTCTTATTCACCAACGCGCAGGCTCAGTAATGATGAATTAAGCAAAATTGTGGAGACTTCCGATGACTGGATTAGCTCTCGAACAGGAATTCGGGAGAGAAGAATCGCCTCAGAAGCAGAAGCAACGAGCGACTTATCTTTAATCGCTGCGAAGAGAGCTCTGGAAGACGCTCAGATATCACCTGAAGATATCGATCTTGTATTGGTTGCAACCATTACTCCAGACATGGCATTTCCCTCCACAGCATGTATCTTGCAACATAAACTAGGATTACGCAAAGTGGCGTGTTTTGACCTTGAGGCTGCCTGCTCGGGTTTTCTCTATGCTCTGGATGTTGCGGATGCGATGCTTTCAACTGGTCGCTATAAAAATGTGCTCGTTGTGGGTGCGGAAAAAATGTCGAGTATCATGGATTGGGAAGATCGTACTACCTGTGTTTTATTTGGGGATGGTGCCGGTGCGGCGGTTCTTTCAAAAGAAGGTACTGGTTCGGAATTATTGGGTTTTTATTGCGGTGCCGATGGGGCCACTCCTTCTCTGTTGTATCAACCAGCGGGAGGTTCTGCACGACCTGCGTCCTCCGAGACATTAGAAACAAGGCAGCACTACTTGAAAATGAACGGACGCGAAATTTTTAAATCAGCGGTTCGTGTGATGGAATCTTCATGCCGCCATTTATTGGATAAACACAATCTAAAAATTACTCAGATAGATCATGTGATTCCCCATCAGGCCAATATGCGAATCGTGGAAAGTTTATCCAAAAGATTAGAAATACCCATGGACAACTTTTACTGCAATTTGGATCGATATGGAAATACTTCAGCTGCATCCATTCCTCTAGCACTGGACGAAGCGGTAAAGGCCGATAAATTCAAAAAGGGACAATTAGGCTTGTTGGTCGCTTTTGGAGCTGGTTTAACTTGGGCATCTTCTTTGATCCGATTTTAATATTTATGAAACATCCCATTCGAACCCGTGGGCTACTCTTGTTAGTTGCTTTTGTTCTAGGAATAGAAGTTTGGGCAGTTAATAGAAAATCGACAAGTGAGGATGAGAGAAATGACTTATTTCCGGGAACTGGCTTTTGGGTTAAGAATCGCCTACCTTTTGAGGATCAGGAAGCGAGGCAATGGTTTCAGGCGGGTATCCAATTGGAGCGAGACGGGGAATCAAAGAAGGCTCTCAAGATTTACAAAAAATTTACTAAACGAAGAACCGATTTAATCATTAATTTCGAAGGTAATGAGGTTCTTATTGGTCCTGAAGCTATTTACCGTGCATCTTTGATTTCTGAAAAGTTGGGAGACTGGAAAGTTGCTTTCAATTATCTTGAGCTAATTGCTAAAGCCTATGTGCTTTATGATTTTGACAGGATTGCAGATTCTTTAATACGAATTGCAGAGAAAATTGCGACTCAGCCATTACCGAAGAAATGGGGATTCCTTCCCAGACTAAGTTCAGATTCTGAAAACTTTGGAAGATTTAAAAAGATTGTGGAGGTCGCCAAAGGACCTAAATATGCACCCCGTGCACTCATGGTTCTTTCAAACCTTGCCCTGAAGCATGGAAAGCAAGAAGATGCAATTGAAGCATTAGAGAAAATAACTAATTTTTATCCAGATCATTTTCTCTCGGAAGAGGCTCTTTTCATGCTGGCTGAGATATATCAAACAAAAATCAATGGGTCATCCTACGATCAAAGCATCACTAAGAAAACTAGGGATTATTATGAACTCTACCTCAGTCTCCACGATTCTAAACCGCGTATAGCACCATCAGAAACGGATCATGAATTCCAAAAACGTGAAAATGCCTGGAATGAAAGAAGAAAGCTAGCTACTAAACAAATTAGTTTTTTGAAAGAGCAATTAGCGTTAAGCCAAATAGAAATGGGTGAGTATGTTGAAAAATATGGAAAATACTTTTTGGTGAACTGGAAGGAGCTTGGGCATGGTCCAGCTCGTAACTTTTATTATAATGCTAAAAATTACCCCGGTACAAAAGCGGCAAAATTAGCGGATAAAAAAATTAAAGCGTTGGAAGGTGAAAAATAATGATTTTAGATTATTTTTTTCTCTAGTGAGCATCCTTTTTTTATTTGGTTGTTCTTATAAACTGGGCTCTCCCAATCCTCCTCCTCCCAAAGTTGCTCTCAATATAATCAATGATTCTTCTTTGCCTCGTTTGGGTCCATTTCTGGTTTCTGAATTGAGGAAGAAATTTCTTCTAAAGGGAATCGACATATACCCAACTCGATCAAGAGATCGAAACACCGCTTACCTAAAAGTCAGAGTTTACGATTACTTGGATAGCACCGAGATTTTATCTTTAAGGGACACCCTCCTTGGTACTGGGCAGCAATTAAGGGTTTTTGCTGAGATGAACCTAGAAGATTTTTCTGGGATAAAAAAATACAATAAAAAAGTATCTGCGTCCTCGGTGGTTCTCCGTCCAAGCGATGTGTCTTCCCCAATTAGAGAACCCAGTCTTGTTTCTTTAGCTGAGGAATTATCCAACGAGATATTCTTTAATTTTCAACAAGTTACTTGGTAAAATTCTTTCATCAATATGAATAAACGATTAGCACCCTCATTGCTTGCAGGTGATCATGGTAATTTATGTGCATCACTTCAGGAAGTTGAAAGGGATCAACGTAAGTGGATACATCTTGATATAATGGACGGACATTTTGTGCCCAACTTAAGTTTTGGTCCGCAAACCATTGCAGATCTTAGAGATCACTCTGAGCTTTTTTTTGATGTTCATCTAATGCTTGATCGTCCAGACTTATATCTGGATGCATTTATTGCAGCCGGTGCAGAATTGATTACTATACACCTAGAGCCTGACTACGATCACCCAGCGGCACTTAATAAGATTCGAGATGCCGGTTTAAAAACTGGATTGGCGATTAACCCGGATACACCGGTCGATTTGTTTTTTCCTTATTTGGATCAAGTAGATCTTTGTTTATGCATGACGGTGAACCCAGGGTTTGGTGGGCAGGCCTTCAAACCTTATGTTTTGGATAAGGTCAAGGAATTGTCGAGATATCGTGAGGAAAAAGAATTGAGTTTCCTGATCGAGGTTGACGGTGGAGTTGGCCCGCAACATGTAGACGAATGTCTGCAAGCTGGGGTCGACATATTCGTCGCTGGAACCTCATATTATAAAGCCAATTCCGAAGAGCGGGCCGAATTTGCCCGCTCTGTCGGAGAGGTTGTTGTTTGAGCAGTATTAACTGAATATACCGCTTACTGTAATAAAAGGGGCTAAAACTAAAGCAACTACCGAGATAAGTTTGAGCAGAATATTTAGGGAAGGACCCGAGGTGTCTTTTAAAGGGTCTCCAACAGTATCGCCAACAACTGCGGCTTTATGAAGGTCGGAACCCTTTCCGTGGCGCTCCCCATTAATTTCATATCCTTCCTCGACCATTTTTTTGGCATTGTCCCAGGCACCACCAGCGTTCGACTGAAATAGAGCAAGGAGAACTCCGCTGACGGTGACACCCGCTAATAAGCCACCGAGCATGGTTGCTCCTCCACCAAAACCAATCAAAACAGGTGTGGCAATGGCAACGATACCGGGTGCAACCATTTCTTTGATGGCAGATTGGGTAGAAATCTCTACGCATTTTCCATACTCAGCTGAGTCAATTGCTTCATCGAATGATCTTTTGTCATCTTCTGACCAATCAGAGCTGGGTTTGCCTTCATTTTGATTCATCACCTCAAGTGCTTTTTTAAGGGCAGGGATGTTGTGAAATTGTCTACGAACTTCTTGAATCATGGACATGGCTGCCCGTCCAACAGCACCCATCGCTAGAGCACTGAATAAGAAAGGAAGCATTCCTCCGACAAAAAGACCTGCCATTACTTTAGGATCAAGAATGTTTATTTGTGACAAAGGAGTGTCAGGGTGGGTTTGATTAAAAGATGCAGTAAATGCAGCAAACAGTGCCAAAGCCGTGAGCGCGGCCGATCCTATAGCAAAACCTTTACCGATAGCAGCAGTCGTATTCCCTACAGCATCCAACTTGTCGGTTCTTTCTCGAACTTCTTTGGGGAGTTCAGACATTTCTGCAATCCCTCCGGCGTTGTCAGAGATGGGACCATACGCATCCACGGCGAGCTGAATTCCGGTGTTGGAAAGCATGCCCACCGCAGCAATTGCAATTCCGTAGAGACCTGCCATCTCATGAGCACCAATTACTGCGGCAGCGATTACTAAAATAGGCAGAGTTGTGGAAATCATTCCAACTCCAAGCCCGGAAATGATATTCGTGGCATATCCAGTAATCGATTGGTCTACGATCGCCTTGACTGGTTTTTTGTGTGTTCCTGTGTAATACTCGGTAATCATTCCAATAGCCAAGCCGGCGACGAGACCGATGATCGTTGCCCAAAATACACCCATGGCGGTAAAGCTGGCCTCGCCAAAGGTCCAAGTTTCAGGAAGGAATTTGTTGATTATGTAGTAGGAAGCTGCGATCATCAGACCCGAAGATACGAATTCACCCGTGTTGAGTGCCTTTTGCGGGTCTCCACCATCTTTTACTTTTACCAAGAAAGTTCCTATAATAGAGGTGATTATACCAACAGCCCCCAGAATGAGGGGCAGGAAAACGGGGGACAAACCTCCCAAGAAATCGGAAAAATTAGAGGAGCCTGCGACCATTGCCGCACCCAAAACCATCGTTCCGATAATAGAGCCTACATAAGACTCGAACAAATCAGCACCCATGCCTGCAACATCCCCAACATTATCCCCAACATTGTCTGCAATGGTTGCTGGGTTGAGGGGGTGATCCTCAGGAATACCAGCCTCTACTTTACCAACCAAGTCGGCACCCACATCTGCAGCCTTGGTATAAATGCCTCCACCTACACGGGCAAATAGTGCAATTGAAGAAGCTCCAAAGGAAAATCCAGTCAAAACTGATAGGGTAGTGCTAAGAGAGTCTTTGTTTTCAAAAGCCCCAAAAAAATCACTGAAATAAGCAAACAGCCCACCTAGTCCAAGGATACCAAGGCCAACCACGCCTAAACCCATTACCGCACCACCGGAAAAAGCAACTTCTAGAGCATTTCCAAGACTCTCTTTGGCCGCATTGGCTGTTCTTACATTAGCTTTCGTGGCCACTTTCATGCCAAGATAACCGGCCAAGCCTGAACAAAAAGCTCCCACAACGAAAGACACTGCAACCAACCCGTGGCTATTGGGGTTATTATTTCCACTCCAGTAAAGAAGAGCCGCAACTGCTACTACAAAGAAAAATAATACCTTATATTCTGCACGAAGAAACGCCATCGCTCCTTCCTGAATACTTTTGGCAATCTTGGACATTCTTTCAGTGCCCTCTGAAATTGCATTGATTGATTGTGTCTTCCACCAAGTAAAGAGGAGCGCAATTGCACCAATTGCAGGCAGGATAATAGGAAGTTGTTCAAGGGTCATAAGTATAGCTTGATTTTAGTTAGGCTGGAAATCGATCACTGATCGAAAATGATAGAATGCGATCGTTTATGATCGAAACGATTGATTAAATCAAGTTTGAAGTGTTACGAGAAGCTAAGATGGAGCTAAGCTTCAATCTTGCAAATCCCGTCACAAATGTTTGGATAGAGTCATGATAAAGCAAATTTTACATTTCTTGCTTATTCTCTTTCTTTTTGCCTCCTGCGAAAATAGATATCGTAAAGGAAATTTATCTTCTACCAATCAATCGGTGGATTCTAAATTTATTGGCAAAACGACGGATGATACCTACCAAGTCAGCCAAAGCGAATATGATGATAATTTTGTCTCGAGATACGGCTTACTCTATTTAAAATCGAGTACCGATCCTTTTACTGGAAGAATCTTAACTGTAGGTACTGGTGAAAGTGGCGAATATGTTTCTTCCGATGAGTCATGGAAAAATGGCCGAAAAAATGGAAAGAGTTCAAAGTGGTTTTCTAACGGTATTAAAATGTACGAGAGAAATTACCGCGAGGGTAGGTGGCATGGTTCAGTTACCCGGTGGTGGCCGAACGGCCAAAAAATGTATGTTCGTGCATACACCAATGGGGTTAGACACGGAAATGAGGCCACTTGGCGTTCCGACGGTACCCCCTTATCCTTACCCCCTGAAGGATCTACTCCCTCGATGGATAGAATCTCTCCAGAGACTGAAGACGAGGTGGAGAATTTCCCTATTGCTGAGCAGAAAGACGAATCCTTTGACCAAGAAATAACCGAGGAAGCGGATGGGATCGAATTCCAGTCACTTGATCCCCCTGCGGATGAGTCATTACCCAGTTTTACGGATCCAGAGCCCCCAATTGAAATAGAAGATACAGGGTTCTCCGACTTGCCAAGCTTTCCTCCTATGGAAGAAGATCCTTCCGCACAAGATCTTCCCTTAGAAAGCCCTGAGAGTACGAGTTTTACTAATGATTTACCGGCTGTGCCTGAGCCGGTTGATATACCTGAAGAAGTTCCACCCTTAGGTGAACTGCCGTCCAGTGATGATTCGGGCATGCCCGATCTTCCAGGGCTCGATTCTACAGACACGGTTAATGAAGAGCCAATTCCGCCTCTTCCAGATCTCCCAGATTCTGGAGGCCTTCCTCCATTACCCGGTATGGAAGACAGTGGAGCCCTTCCTCCCCTGCCTGGTGGGGAGGATGCTGGTTTGGGGGATTTGCCTCCTCTTCCTCCACTTCCTTGAGATAACAGCACACTCGTTCCAAGTGCTTAGGACCAAAAATCTGAATTTATTTAGTATCATATCAAGTAGCGAATGAGTGATCATGAGCCAGAATACTCGGGGCGAAGAAAGTTCATTCGTGTGGCGACCCTTGGGGCCTCGGCAGCTTGCGGTATTTTTCCTTTAGCTTCAGGTTTACCAGCTCTATTGGATCCAATTAAAAAAGAAGGTAAAAAGGGAGACGTCAGATGGTCAAAAGTCGCATCCCTCGCATCTTTGCCAAATGACGGAGCCCCAGTTAAATTTGAAGTAATTCAGGAAAAAGTCGTCGATGCTTGGACCACCTACAAAGATGTACCCGTGGGTGCGGTCTACCTCACCAGAAAGGCCAATGATGTGGTTGCTTTTAACCTAAAGTGTCCTCACCTAGGATGTGCCATTGACTACCGTAAGCAATCCAATGACTACTTTTGTCCATGTCATAATAGTTCCTTCGGCTTGGATGGTTCAATCACCACTCAGAATAGCCCTAGTCCACGTCCTATGGATACGATGGAGACAAAGGTAGAAGATGGTTTCGTATGGATTCGTTTCCAGCATTTCAGGCCCAATATCCCTGAGAAGATACCTCTTACATGAAGTTTATTTTCGATTGGCTGGATGATCGTTCAGGCTACCGGAATCTCTTGCATGAGGTTTTATACGAAAAAGTTCCTGGAGGTGCTCGTTGGAGATATGTTTGGGGCAGCTGCTTAACTTTTGCTTTTTTTACTCAGGTAGTCACCGGAACCCTCCTTTGGATGTTCTACAGTCCTAGTGCACAAACTGCATGGGAAAGTGTGTATTTTTTACAATATCAAGTTTGGGGAGGTTGGTTTTTAAGGGGAGTTCATCATTACATGGCTCAGGCAATGATCGTTCTTTTGGTATTACACCTTATGCAAGTGGTCATAGATGGAGCTTACAGGGCTCCACGGGAGTTAAATTTTTGGTTCGGTGCCTTGATGATGGGGGTCACTTTAGCCCTCTCTTTAACCGGCTATTTACTGCCTTGGGACCAAAAAGGGTACTGGGCTACAGCTGTAGCTACAAACCTAATGGCTGAGGTTCCTTGGGTGGGGCCAGCCTTGCAAAAAGTGGTCGTTGGCGGAGTGGAGTATGGTCATCATACCCTGACGCGCTTTTTTGCTCTGCACGCTGGTGTTCTTCCAGCCATGCTGGTTGGATTGGTCGTGGTTCACATCTATTTATTCAGAAAGCATGGAATTCATGTGAAAGAGCCAAGACCTAAAAAAGACTCCTATTTTTGGCCCGA
>Ga0181568_10001110_pt1 | contig 24865 bp, 23 predicted proteins | sample 101ome_20_FD_133758 | JGI IMG/M metagenome (GOLD analysis project Ga0181568, IMG submission 133758) | Coastal salt marsh microbial communities from the Groves Creek Marsh, Skidaway Island, Georgia - 101404AT metaG (megahit assembly) | ecosystem: Environmental > Aquatic > Marine > Intertidal...
AATAGCCACCTTTAAGGATAATAGTGCAATAAGGCCAAGGGTGATCATGTAAATCATCCGGGTCTCCTTTGTGAAAGTTGTGTAAGAAAATGTTAAACGGGAACCATTTTCTATCTTTTAAAAACAAGTAATACCTTGTCAAGTAAGGTTCGTTATCTACACGATCCATTACTACCCGCTTTCTTCCTAATCGTTCTAATAGTTTTAAAAACATTATTTATAACCTATCTGCATGTATCTTGTGTATGCAGGTGTAATCATTTCACCAATATAATGTGTTTGGCTAAGAGGATACTTAGCCTGCATTTCCTCAACAGTATAACACGGATTTATATGTCCGTCAAACTCTTTTGAGTCATTGGTTTGCATAATTATAAGTTGATCGTTATCTACAGTATCAAACCATCCTGTGTCCATGTGTTCGCAACTGGTGTTGATGATCCAATCTGGTTTAACTGTTATGAGTTCTCCTCCAGTTTCGAATTGCATGTTGCTACAATCTAACATAGCAACATCGGCAACAACTCCTTTATATTTCCACCCATCTTGTACATATTGTTGATTTAGTTTTTCACTTTTTTCTATTGCTTCAGCATCTAAATCTATTCCATAAACTCTGCTAGGACCAAAGTGTTTTTGTAAAAATGGATTCAAACTACCAATCCAACTACCCAGTATAGCCATAGTTGGTTTAGGTGGTTTAGGATAAGCATGATACAGTTCAAACAACAACCAACTTTTACTTGCCAGTTGACCTTTACTAAATGCATGTGGCGGATAGTAACTGGTGTGTTGTACCACATGCTCAAACATCCAGTTAGGTACCTGTAGCATTCCGTTTTCTACATAGTCGGATACTTCTGCCCAACTGTTTAACTTGATTGATTCCATTGTTCTTCTAACCATTTATAATCGTTAATACGATCGAGTTCTACTAGATTGCTCTTATTCTTAAGTGCAAATTGATTCCCCTCTAGTGCTCCTCTTTGTGCCTCCTCTGCAAAGTCGGCATCCCCCTCAGTGTTCAACCATGCATCAAGTCTCACTTTACTCTCTTCGTCCTCATTGAGAGTTAACTTAACACATTCTCTAAAAGCACTCCTCCAAGTACTAAAAGCATCTGTGTTAAATCTTGTGGTACAACTTAACTCTTGCATGGCTTTGAATCTACTACTAAGTCCAGTAGTAAAATCTATCCCCCAACTAGTTGCTTCTCTAACCATTTCGGTTGGAAACAGTTTAACGCCTCCGTAACCATATTCTAATCCATTTACCGGATTGATGCTTGACCATACATGTACAACTTCTTCGTCATACACATCCGGTATATAATCAAAATTGAAATCGGCATACACATCAGCATCAGCATCAACTACCCAAAACATCTTACTGCTTACTCTATTAGCGGCTTCTTTGTGTGCTTCAAATATGCCCTTTACACCTCTTACATGTTCTACAGCAAATCCTTTGTCAGTGATTTTTGCAATGTTATCCTCTACAAGGTTTAAGTCTTCTTTGTAACTGAGCATAACAATGTCAAACGGTTTAGTTATGGATCCAGGTGTTTTAACATACTGTATATTTTTTATACGATTGAGTTTGAGTGCGGAACTCGTGATGTCTGTGTAATCTGCATCTGTAGGCCATAAACGAAGTCCTCCATATGCATGTACTTTGCCTGTTATAGGATTAGACTTTTGCCATGCATGGACTTTGTTTACATCAGTAATTGCTGGCATAAAACCAGAATCAAGCACTTTCTGATCTACTTTCACATCCGGGTCTACAGTCCAAACAAAGGGTGTTTCTTGTGCCTCTATCGCGTTTGTAAACTCTTTCTTTTCTAAACTTTGCAAGTAGATAACTGGCCATTTAGGCTTGCGGCTTGCTATAGTATTTATTAATTTCAAGTGTTCAAAACTGTTATTTGCAATGTCTTTGTCTGTGTATTCTTTATCTAAGAATGTGTTCTTAGGAATTAATCGTACGTTTATATGTTCACCATCTTCATTTTGCCATACATGTACATTCTTTTTATCCCATTGTGTGGGGTAATAACTGAAGTCAAAATCCTCATCTAACTGTGTAAATGCATCTACTACCCAGTACATATCTGTGCTAGATTGGTGTGCTAGACGCTCGTAGACGCCCTGTAAGCCGTCTTTATAATCGTTTGGTTCTAATGTATACACCGGATACTCACGTTGCGTACAGGCTAATTCTCGTATATATTTAGGTCTTCCTTTAGTTTGAGGAACTTTCGGACACAGCATTACTCCACCATAATCATACTGCCTACCGGTAACAGGATTGGCTTTTTGCCACACGTGAGTTTTATTTGCGTCCCAAATACTGGGTATATAATTAAAGTCAAAATCACTATTTACTTCTACATCAGGTTCAATTACCCAGAACCAATCTTTGGTTGTTTGTTCTCTGCCTTCCTCTTCATTGGTATATTTTTCAAATACAGGTTTAGTAAATGGTGAGTCTGTGTGTATTTTGGTTTCAGCAGTTTCCCAATCAAAAGGTACCCATCTTATACCACCCATCTCCTCAGGATATTTGTGAGTCAACTGCCCTTCAACATGAAATGTGTGTATGAAATCTTTTTCAAAATTACTAGGTACCCATTCGAAATCTTGATCAATAATATATTCTTTGTCTATTAGCCAGCATTGGCCTTTTGCCTGTGTGTAATCGTTTGGATCTTCTACTAGTATTACAGGATACTTTTTAGGTTTTACTGGCAAGTCATCATGTATAACATACTCATTACTCCAATCAACTGGCACCCAACGCACTCCACCCATGGCATCAGGATACTTATGTTTTAATTGTCCTGGCACATGAAATGTGTGTATATGCCTACTTTCAAAAGAACTAGGGGTCCAGTCAATATCATCATCTATTTGATATTCTTTATCAATAAGCCAGCAATCTTCAGTTACTACTGATAAATCCTCAACGTCTTGTACATACAATATAGGATACTCTCTACTTTTAACAGACAGGTTTCCTTTATATTTGATGCTTGTATTATCATTTATACTTTTGGGTACTAGATACACACCACCTTCTTTATCAGGATACTTATGTTTTAGTTGATCAGCAATTTTAAAATTAAGCAAATACTTTTGTTCATCTCTTGTAGGAACATATTTTAGTATCTGGCTTATACTGTGTTCGCTGTCGATCGACCAAAACATTTTTGTTCTACTCTTTTTTACTGTGGTATCAAAGTTTTTAGGATTATCAACAAAGAATATATCATATCGTACAGGTACTATACCATCTTGATATTTGTGTTTAGTAAAGTCAAAGTTTTTATTTACTAATCGAACACCGCCGCATCGTACGTCCCATGGGTCTTGATTGTCAACAGGATATCTATATTCTAAATGCTCTGGTATTTTAAACACATGAATATATTCTTGTTCGTGTTGTGCAGGAACAAACAGTAGTTTACCGTTAAATTCAAATTCTCGATCTATGATCCAAAACCATTCGGTTCTACTTCTCTGAGCATATTCATCGTATACTTCTGCTGTAAACTCTGTGTCGTCTACATAAAATACGTCGTAGTTTTCATCTTCTATAGGACATGCAGGATGAATTTTTATATCTGCTGTTTTCCATTTTTTAGGTACAAGTCGAATACCCCCTATTTGCATAGGATATTTTTCTGTTAGTTGGTAGGGCATTCTAAAACTATGTATGTATTCTTCTTCGAATGGATTTGGTACCCAGTCGATTGTATCCATATTAATTTTATGTTCGGCATCTATGAGCCAAACATAATCTTCTTTGAAAGTATCTCTCGCTGAATAGTCGTCTATGTTTTTTACAAACATAACTGGATATTCGACACTAGCATCTAAGTGAGTGTGGTATTTAATATCTGCTGTTTTCCATTCTTTAGGAAACAGTTTGATGCCGCCTTCTTGTGCTGGATACTTATGCTCTAACTGTCCTCGTAAATGAAAACTGTGAATAAAGTTAGGTTCAAAGTTACTAGGTGCCCAATTTATATTTTCTGTTAGTTTATACTCTTTATCCACACACCAAACATGCGATGCATAAGGATTTTGATCAAAATACTTACCTGGTGTTTTTGTGTGCAATATATCAAAAGTTTTTTTGCATACTACTTTATTAACTTCTTTAATACCATCACCAAAGTATTGTCGAGGACGCAGACTTACTCCACCGTAATTAGATTGGTCCCATTTAAATAAGTGTAAATATTTTTGATCGTAGTGATCAGGCCTGAAATTAAAAATATCGTAATCAGTTAATTCTATATTAGACTCGACTAACCAATACATCTTTGTTCTAGCATTAATTTGATCTTCAGAGTCTACTTGCTTTGCAAAAGGCACAAAGTCAACAAGTTTTTGATTTTCACCTATATAAAAAATATCAAACATAAATTAGTCGCTGGTATGTACTGGTACACCATAATGCTCAGCAAAGGCTTCAGCATCAGCAACATCATTTACAATAGGTTGTCCTTTAATATTGAGGCTGGTATTAAGTAACATAGGGCATCCTGTTTTCTTATAGAATGCTGTAAGTAACTTATGTAAGTCTGGGTGTTGCTGTTTATTAACTGTTTGTACTCTGCTGGTGCCATCTTCGTGTACAATAGCAGGAAATTCATCTGGTTTTTTGCATTTGGCTACAAATTGCATGTACGGTGCATTAGTTATGCCGTTCGGCATTTCAAAATAATCGTGTACATGTTCTTCAAGTATCATTGGTGCAAATGGTCTAAACTTCTGTCGTTTTTTAATAACATTCATTCTATCTTTAACATCTGGTCCTCTAGGGTCGGCGCATAATGTCCTATTACCTAATGCTCTAGGTCCAAACTCTGCTCTACCATTTGCTATACCGAACAGTTCGTTCTTTGCTAAACTTTTTAATGCCTTTTTATGAGGATATGGGCCTTCTATGTTATGGCCCAAATAAGGTCCTTGCCAGTTTACTTTTTCTCCTGTAGCATTAAAATATTCTAATGCGGCGGCACCTAAACTGCTACCGCAATCGCCTGGGTTAGGCATAATGTGTACATTATTAAAACCAACCTCAAACAATCTACTGTTAGCAACACAATTTAGAGCAACACCTCCCATGAACACTAAATTAGTGCTATCAGTAATTTCTTGTGCATACTCTGCGTATGCAAGAATTCTTTTTTCTACTTGATTTTGGGCCGCCGCCGCAATATCAAAATCGTCATATTCTTTGTATATGTCTTTTGGCAATCCACGTTGCAGATTCTTTTTCATACTAACTGAATCTTTTGTTGTGATCCATGCATAATCATGTTTAAAGAAGTCCTTGCCCATCTGTCTACTTAACTTACGATATACAGTAGGATCACCATATGCGGCCATGCCCATAAGTATGTATTCATCTTCCATAGGCTTTAATCCTACACTGTGAGTAACAGCACTATAGAATAAACCTAAACTGCTAGGGAACCAAACACTGTGAAGTTTTTTTAATTTTTTACCATCCCACTTCCAAATAGTTGCAGTGTCAAATTCTCCTATTGCATCAATAACCATTACTGCACACTCATCAAATTCTGATGTAAGTACGCCAGCGGCCGCATGTGTTTCATGGTGCCAATAACTTTTGATTGGTATACCTGCTAGTTGGGGATAAAACTTTTTAATCCACTTCTCTTGGCTTATTTCTTTTAGTGCAGAAAAGTTACCTGCATATAGATTGCGTAATTTCTTTGCCCAATCTTTTTCGTGTAACACAATTTGATCCGGTTTGCCAAATTCTAGTGCCGCGTTTATAATTTCATGATTAAGGAATGCATCATTCTTTTCTTTACTATATCTTTCACTGTGGCTGGCAAATAAAATTTCACCATCTTCAATAAGAGTTACGCCGGCATCGTGAAAGCCTGAACTAATTCCTAAAATTTTCAATTTCTATCCTCGCATTTATATTCGTACATTTCCTCCCAGTACTCAAATGCCTCCGGTTCAAGTCTACTTGTACATTGTTTAATAATTTGCTGTTTACGATCTTCGCTTGCATCGTACCATTCAATTCTTTCTTCATCTGTTCTGCCGCAACTAGGACAATGATTACCATTAGTAAAACATCTGTCTATACACGGACTAACAGTTTTCATTTTATCTGTAAATAAATGGATCCTTCTTTCTAAGTTCCTCAATTTTCTTTTTAAGCCTCTCTTCTTCTTCTTTCGTAAGGCTTAGATCTTCTCCGTCACGGCCACGATCTCTGTTACCGTCACCGTTAAGTTCTGTAAGATCTTGTTGCTTATCTTTGTAGTTATTTTCTTCAGTCATTACTGTTCCTTATATTTTGCCATTGCTGACTTTGAAATATTTCTTCAGCAAGCATTTTATGAATTTGTGGATCCCAGGCATGTTTGGTTTCTGTGAATTTGTCTGGGTATTGTTCCAAATACTTTTCTAATATACCCTCATGTGGCATGTAATACTTATCGAAGTTTATGCTGTCAAAATTATAATCTTGATCACTAAAAGCACTGTTAAACATATTAAAAAATACATATGGTATATTTTTATTTTCTAAATAATTTTGTAAAAGTAAAATATAAAGCTCTGTAACAGTTTTACCATATCCCCAATCTGCCATATTTAAATCAGCAAAACGGAAAAAATTATCTAAAGGACCTTTGCCCTTATCGCGTTTATGCAACGAGTAATCCACAACTCTACCGTTAAAAGCAAATTGAAATCTTTCAAGAGTAGTCCATGCTATAATAACAGCATCGGCATTGTTTGTTTCTAAGTATTGTACTGTTTTATTTAAAATTGAATAATTACTTGCGCCGCCTTGTGCCAAATTAACAACTTCACATTGTGCAAGAATTCCAAATTCAATGGGCCAATTGGTTGTGCATTCACTGCCCTCTGTGTGGCTACATCCTACAGTTAAAATCTTGTTCATAAGTTTGGCTCCATTCTAGCATAAATTATATCTGCAAACGCTTGCTGGCCTTGCGGAGAAAAATGGTTTGGGTATGTGCCATCAATTGATGTATCGTATACAAATTCTGGTAATCTTGCAAAGTCAAATAAATTTTCATAAATTTTTCCTTTGTAAATAAACTCGTGCTCTGGAATGTACTGTTCGTGTGCATGAGAATTAGGCCCCTTTTCAAGTTCGTACACATTACTAGGAAAACATCTATAGTTCTGGATATAATTAATACCATAATCCTTGACCACATACTCGAACAGTTTACAAGTTGCAATAAACCTCCTAAATTGATCTTTCCTATTTCTAATGTAAAGCCAATACATTTTAAATGTATCTGCCCAACGTTTATCTTTTTCTAAATATTGTTGATTTAATTCTTTAGGAATGTCTAAGTAACTAGGTATAGAATTTCCTAATTCATTTACCATAGGTGAATCCGGCCCTGGCTCTCCCATTTCTCCTGGATGAAATACAAATAAAAATTTTTCGATATCAATTGTTGCTCCTGTAGATTTTTCAAATTTTAAATATTCGTCATCTATCTCTAGAGATTCTCGATCACTATCATAATTACTAGGTGGGCTTTTTACTAATGTTCTAGCAGGATCGCTCCAGCACCAAATAAACTGTGTTGTAGGTATAAGTTCTTTATTACTATCTAGCCATTTAATAAATTCGCTAATGGTCCAATTGGGACCATGACCTGATCTACCTCTATGAATAATAGGTATACTTGATTTTTCGTATAGTAGATCTATGTAACTTTTTTGAGGCCAAAAAAACGGTTTAGCATCTGTTGGTTCGTAAAATATTTTTGCATCGGCACAATAACTATCGCCAAAATATGCTATCTGCTTAATTGCCATACATTAAATTCCAAAGTTCAGGTAATGCTTCTTGCATACTTTCATCTCTTGTTTTATCTAACAAGTTAGTGTACTTTTGGAATGTAATGAGCTCTTGGCGCCAATTGTCTTTGCGGTTTTCTTTTAATGCTTTTATTGTTGCATTTATGGATTGAACATTTTCTTGTCTTTTACTTAATACTTTACTGCTAGACAACCATGCTTCTAATCTTTCGGCGGCGACCTCTCTGACATTATCCGGACAGTTTCTAAAATCTAAACTTGTTGGATAGTCGCAAATTAAAAATGTTACAAACACTTCTCTGCCATACTCTAGTTCTAACTCCTCACAAAAGTCTAACAGTTTGTTTATGGTTAGGATATTATATATTTGTATAACAGGACTAAACAGCACTGTACCAATAACATCACTTGCACAATATTTACGCAAGTTCTTTTCTACTTGGCTCCAGTGGCTTGCTCCTCTGATGTATTCGTTTTCATGTCCATAAGCATCTACACTTATACACATTAATACATTTTTAAATTGCTCTACTAAATTAATAAAACGAGCCTGTATGTTAGTCATGTTGCTGTTGAATACTAATTCAATGTCTTTAGCAATTCCCAGTTCAACACACTTCTCCATAATCCAATAGACTCGCTCTATTATTGTGGGTTCCCCTCCAGTGAAGTATAACTTATTAACACCTGGTAACCATTCTTCTACTTGTCGTAAAAATTCTGGATCGTCCTGCCAAGGTGTTATGTTTTCCGCAAATTGTCCCCATGTAAAATTGTCCTTTATAAACTGTCCTGCTTGAGGATCAGAGGCTTCTATTTTTACATACTCTTTATTAATTTGCGAACTGTTTTGTGGCTGGCACATACGACATTTTAGATTACACATGTTCCCTAATCTAAAGTCTAAATACATAGGTGGTTCTTCTACACGGTAATCGTTATTTTTACTCTTCTCTATGCGTTCTACTATTTCATCACCCTTGCCACTGTATTCGAACCAGTCACGTATGTAATTTGTTCTATAACTAGGAAATCCCATATCTTCCAAATCATAGCAATGATTACAACCGTGTACTGCTTCTCCGTCTAACATTTGTCGACGAATTTTTCTCATGTGGTCATTATTCCACACTGATTCTATTTTGTCGCCTTTGTTAAGGTCAACCATTGTCCCGTCATCGTTTTTAAAATTATCACGAGCAACACAGCACCAACTTACTGTGCCTGTTGGTTGTGTCATAACATGTATCCACGGATATGGACAAAATGTTTTACCGTAATCTTTACCACTCATGTTGTATTAACTCGTATAATTGAGGAAATGTATTTGCAAAACTTTCGTTTCTATACTCATCTCCGAACTTTGTTGTGTGTACAAACTGTTTAAAGTATTCATCATCGTACTGCTCACCGTTCATAAACTCCAAAGTATTTTTTATAAATTCTGGTTGCTCTCCACTGTACATTTGTGTTATACTTTGTTTTACTTCTGCAGGTAAACACTTAGCACTCATATGCTTTGGTTCAAACACCATGTTATAATGTAGTCGCATAGGTAAGTGTTTCTCACAGAATTGTGTGAGAGCGTTCATTGTGCATATATTTAGTATACCTATAGTTTGAAATATGCCAAACTCGAAATTGCCTTCTAGGGCTGTAAACTTGTTAATGTTACTAATTACTTGATTAAAGTCTCCAGGATACCTTATATAGTTGAACCTGTCGTCTATATCATCTATACTAAAAAATATCAGTACACTCTTAAACTGTTTCCACAATTCAACTTTATCTTGTGGAAATATACTACCGTTAGTATTATAACTAATACTTATATCTTTTGCTACTCCTAGTTCTACACATCGCTCTAATATTTCATAATGTCGATCTATCAGTAAAGGTTCTCCGCCAAAAAATTCTAATTTTTTAATATGGGGTGCCCAATGATCTATTTCTTGCCAAAAGTCCTCGTTGCGTTTAGGCCAACTGCCTAAATGATTAAAACTTAAAACTCTGTGTTTGTTGTTAGGGTCAATTGCTATTTCTTCTTTGCCCCATTGGCTACTTGCAAAACTTGTGCATATCCTACATTTACTATTACAAATGTTTCCTAACTTTAAGTCTAATGTTATAGGTGTTGCAGTAGGCTCTACTAAATTTTGTAATCCTAGTTCGTTTTTATAATATGTAAGTTCTCTCAGTCGTTTGCTTTGTATTCCTGCATCTTCTTCTTTCCAACAGTTATCACATGCTTTAGGTTTTTTACCTGCTAAGAAGTCTCTGCGATACTGTGTTAGCCATTTGCCTTGCCATACATCGCTCAGTTTATCACCATTACTTAAACTTTCAGGAGCGGCATCTTGCATGATACAACACGGAGATATTGTACCGTCAGTTCTGGCTTCTAGGTTTACAAATGGTAATATGCAGTAACTCATAGTTTTGCTAACTCCGGAAATACATCTGCAAAATTTTCGTCACGCAATTTATCAAACTCTATATTGAAGTCTTTAAATTCTTGCCACAAATTTGTGTGGTCATCATCTAAAAACTTTATAGCACTATTATACCCTTCTGTTGCTCTCCCTATATGGTCTTGAGGCTCTAACCATTTTAAATGCTTTTGCCATTTATATTTAATTTCTTCTTTGAAGTCTTTTGGTAAAACACTCATTCTAAATCTAGGATTATTAAGTAACACATTTACATACCAGTCACCCGGTTTTATATACCCTTTATCTACCCAACTCTTATGAAAGTCTGTTATATGCCAAGCATTATAAGCACTAACAGTAGCACTGACATAAAAGTCAATGTCAGGGCTAGTTTGTTTAAGTCTTTTGATATTTGCTTCAATGTCAGCCCAATCTGTTCCTTTTCGTTGATACTCCGCTCTAGATCCTTCTGCATCTAAACTTGCTCCTATACTGATGTGTTCAAAGTTTTTCCATAAGTCTAATACATCATATTTTTTGTAGGTCAACTTTGTAAAATTCGTATTGTAAAAAATACGAATATCTGTTTTACCCATTTCTACAAGTTTATTCATTATTGCCCAGTGTTCGTCCATAATGATTGGCTCACCACCTGCCCAATAAATTTGTTCTATATGCTCAAGCATAGGCTCAAACTCTTCCATGAACCCGTCTACATCCTTACGAATTTGTATCACTTGTTCTGTAGGTGTTATGTTGTATGAACTTTTAACTGCATCACTAAACCAGTTACTGCTTAATTCAGGTCCACAATATCTACATCTTAAATTGCATACATTACTAAATCGGAAGTCTAAATAAACAATGTGCAAATCATCTAGACTACCATCTGCATTTGTTTTTGCTACTTTATCCCAATGCTTTGCTAACCAGTCTCTATTACTTCTAACCCTCAAACTATCGTGGCCGTAATTTTCTTTTTCGTAACAACGTACACACTGTTTACACTTTTTGCCTTGCAACATGTTGAGGCGAACTTTTTTCATATCCTCACTGTTCCAAACTTCTTGTAAACTGTTTTCACGCAAGTCGCCGATATGTGATTCCCATGGTGAGTCACAGCATAACATTGTTTTACCGTTGGGCCATGGGTGCATGTGAATCCAAGGTAGGATACACATTACATCATCGTAGTGATCATTAATATCTGTGCTGAATTCCATGTTTCTCTAATAGTTCAACAAGTTCTGGAAATACTTCTCTCCACCCTTGTTCGTGTTTTCTAATCTTGTCTAGTTCGTCATTGTATCTACAGAAGTGTTCCCATTTTGTTTCGTCCCAATCATCGTTGTCGTACATACTTAACAATGTGCCCAAATGATGATTGTTACCCATCGTTTTTCTATACTTCTCATGAATCTCGTATCTCACGACAGGAGGTATCACGGCTGGCGACAAGTAATCAGGATCATACACAAAGTTCATATCAACCGGCACAGGTGCCCATTCTAAAAATTCATCTAGATATGCATAACTGTATGCACTAACTGTTTGTGTTATTCTTGTAGTTAGTTGCGGATGCATTACTGCTCGTAAATTTGTTTCTACATCTTCCCAATTTGTTGGATATCTAATATAAGTGTTTCTATCACCTAAGTCGTCGATGCTCGGACAAATTCTTGCTTCTTTAAATTCTTTCCATAATGGTATTGCTTCATTGGGTAGGTTCGTCATATTAATATTATACCATAGTATAATATTTTTACTCCTGCCACTTTCTACAAGTTTTCGTAAATATTTCCAGTGTGCTTTAATAAGTGTTGGTTCACCACCATTAATATATAGTACTTCCATATTAGGCGCACAATTAAAAAGGTCTTCGTAAAAGTTTTCATCTTCTGGCCATTGGAAATCGTGCTTGTGATCTAACCAAGCATAACCATCGTTAACAAAATCTAACGAGTCAACAATCTCTTTATAATCTTTGACCCACCTTGAACTACTTGCTGGATTGCAAGTACGGCACCTGATATTGCAAACATTACCGAGACGAAGCTCAACGAAACGAAGATCCATAGGTATGCTACCATCCTCACCTGTAAGTCTGGATGCGTAACTGGAGTCATAGTACGAATAAACCTCGGACTCGTGGATACGTTTGCTCTTAATTCCCTTTCTTTCTTCCTGGTAGCATCTAGTACATGCTTTGGGCTCCACATCATTTAACATCTCCAATCTAATTTCTTTAAAATAATCACTGTTCATATGTTTGTCTATACTGTGATCATTTAAGTTATAAAACTCATCACCATGGTCGGTGTAGTTTCTTGCACGGTTTTTACCTGCTGTCATATCTGATATACAGCAAGGTGTAACACCACCATGCGGGTGTGTACCTAAATGTATCCAGGGCAACGGACAAAAAGTTTTGCTCATATTACCTTACCCTTTTCCATTGTACCATAATTAGGATCTGTTTCATATTGCTCTAATTCTAAATGATATACAAAGTGATATTTTAAAATATCATATAGTTCAGGAAAACAAACTTTAAAATCCTCATTTCTATATTTGTCCCCTGAAACTACTTGCGTTTTAAACAAAGTCCAGCGCCATTCTATTTCTGACTCTACTGTATCAGTAGGTTTGTTTCCATATGGCGTAACAGTTTCAACTCTAGGGGTCATAACAAAGTTTGCTATACCTTTTAATTCTTTTTGAATATTTTCTGGTAAGTCATTATCTAATAATGGCTTAACAATTCTTTCTTTAAGTTCTTCTGGAAAAACACTTGGATTATACCAAGTAGGGTATCTTGCAATGTTATGATATATTTTAAATGTAGGCCAACGCTCTGCAAAAATTTTATGAAACTCGGCTAAGTAGTGTACATTCATTGCTGTTATAGTATGACTAATACCTATACTTGCCTGAAATGTTTCATTCAAATGATGAAAATAATCTAAGTTCTCGCATACTTCTTTCCAGTCAGCGCCGTGTCTCAAATACTCAAAACGTTTTGTTACTGCGGCATCAATACTCACATTGAAGCCCACACTGGCAAAATTGTCTGTAAGTTTTTTTAAAAATTCTTTGTTTGCAAATGTGCCGTTAGTACATGTGTTAAGGTGAATATTTTTAGCAACGTCTTTTTCTATAATCAAGTCAACAAAGCGTTTAAACTCTTTCATATAAAAAGGTTCGCCACCCATAACTTCTAATTGTGTTATAGACGGTAACCATTCATCCATTGTGGTCCAGAATTTAGAGTTCTCAAAATCCAACATAGGAATATCGACTACTTCTTCTACATAAGGCATTCCTCTATCCTGTGCTTCCTTGACCCACTTACTACTATTGTGAGGGTTACAACTTCGACATTTAAGATTGCATGTATTGCTGAGTATTAACTGAAAGTCTTCTGGCATATCTGGCTCAGCATCATAGTCAATATCATTATATCTTTGCTTTGCATATTCGTTATACATTTCTCTTTTACTGGTGTTACCATTCTTTTCGTCTTGCCAACAAGGCTCACAATTTTTAGGTAACTTGCCCTCACGAATTTCTTGTCTAATGTTTTTATAAAACTCGCTGTGGAAAATATCTTTAATGGATGTTGAACCTAGAGTAAACTCTTTGCCGTCAGAGTCGCATACACGTTCACGTGCAATACAACATGTTCTAACATGCCCTAAAGGCTCGTTACTAATGTGTTTCCACAGTAAACTACAATACCTAGGTTCAGCCATTTTACTTCCGTCTTGTATTTCCGTAATGTACTACATCTACATTCGAAATATTTGGAGTTTTTCTCCAAGGGTCAATAACGATACTACCTGAAGCAAAGTTTAGTTCAGTGCCGTTACCCGTTGATATTAATGCATCGTCGCACCCAGTAACTTTATGATCACCGTACCAACCAGGCACAGTATCTAATTGATCACCGTATGTAATGCTCGGATTATGTGCTAACAAATAAACTGCTGGCTTATCTAGTACCGACTGCGGAGGAATGTCACCTGTTTTCTCATCATAGTAATATAATTCGCCGCCTAATTCCTCTACATAATGGCCTACTAGCATACTGCTTGACCCTGCTTCGTATTCTACTAAAGGCTTATATGCCTTACCAACAATAACTATTGGCATAGGTGGTGTTACACCTGCACCTAGAGTAGATTCTTCAATAAGTCTTTTTGCCATGTTTTCTGCTTGCTTTTCTCTACTAAGCATTACAGCATCAAACAAGTCATATCCTAGATCAAGTTCTTCTGCCATCCAGCGTAGAGCAATGTTGTCTCTGGGGTGACAAGCACCGCCATCGCCCATGCCTGGCTTCATATAACCTGGTCCCATAATACGTCTATCGCTATATGCAAGTGCATCACAAACAACTTCTGCATTGATGTTGCCTTGCTTTTCTGCAACGTCTTGTATCATGTTTACTAGACTTACTTTTGCTGATATAAATGTGTTATAGAATACTTTGATACATTCTGTTTCGTCCCAAGTACCTATAATGTATCTTGGATCGTTTTGCATTATTGTTTTATAGAAGTCTACAAGTTCTTTTGCATCACCTGTTTCACTCCCGTCTTCTGTTCCTATCATTACCATTTCTGGATTTACCATATCCCATTTTACTGTGCCCATAGCAATAAGATAAGGATTGTAAACAAACCTTGCGTTTGGTATTAGGTCAATAAATTCTCTTCTGGTAGTTCCAGGCAAGACTGTTGATATAAGGACAACTAATTGGTCTTTTGTTGCAACCGCATTTACATCCGAAAGTACTTGCTTGACCAATGTGTAGTCAAAGTCTTTGTTTGGTAAATGGCTGGTTGGTGCTTTTCCATCATATTGTGGATCATGTGGTGTAGGTACTGCTATAAAAACAATATTTCTACCACGTACAGCATCTGCTATACTGTCTACCATTGTAAAGTTTTCGGGCTTTACAGGGTTTACATCATATCCAACAACATCATGTACTTCAGCGACCATCTCGGCGCAGGCTTGTCCTAACTTGCCAACACCGATAAATCCGACTGAGGCCATCTCTATCTCCTGTTGTGTTGTATTAAATACAGTTATATTTATCAGGTTATATTATAAACACTTTGTAGTTTAGGTAGCAGATATTTCTCAACAAACATAGAGTGTGCAGTATAATTAGGGTGATCACCATCATCGTATGTGCCTGATCGCCACTCAAATTGTTCCATTGCAAGTTCGAACACACATCTAAATTCTGCACCGGCCCAGCACCATTTATCAAAATTTAAATGTTTCTTAGCATAAGAAAAAAGTTTCGGAAAGTCACAAATGTATGCACTTCCTCCGCTGTTGTAACTGAATTGATCGTTTACGTCGAGATATAGTTTTTCGTTTAACATTGGAGCACTTTGTTTGTTCCAGTAGTTTTGATAACTCATAAACACATACGGAATATTTTTTTCTTCTAAAATTTCTTGCAAATCTATCATGTAATTAATAGATTTTAAACTTCTTTCGAACGGTTCATCTCTCAGCATATACCCGCTCATGTGTTCTCTGAATACTTCTATTGCAATAGTATTTGTTTTAAATGCTTCTTCTAAAGATATATTGCTATCACACCATACTCCGCCACCGCATAACCAGTTTCGATCGAACCTTTTAGCAAAACCCGTGTATCTAAATTCTTTGTTTTTTTGCTCGTTACACATGCGACTATATTGTTCATCGGTGATGTTTACATCTTTGCGTCCTGTACCCGACCACATAATACACACTAGATCAGGTTTGTTACGTTCTAAATATTCTATAGATGTTTCAAAAATAAAACGATTGCCAGCGGCGCCTATGGCTAAATTATCTATTTGCCAATCTGGCTTATAATGTTGCAGTGCATCTCCCCAGGTTTGTTGTTCTTTTTTGCAGACTCTTTGGTGAGTATAACTGCATCCATTAATTAAAACTTTCATACAGTTGTAACTCTGGTTTCAAATAGTTTTCTATAATATGATACACATTACAATTTTTAAGTGCTGTATCAATGGCATCAATATCGCGTTTACTAGAAACATTTTCTCTAACTGGAGTATATCCTAATGAGGCTATAAAATTATCTAATTCATTTATTGAGATAATATTTGCGTTTGGTATTTGCTTTACTTTGTGCAACCAATTTTTTGTATGGTAATTGTGAAAAATTGAAAAGGATCTATGCCAATTGAATGTGTGTTTCCTGTAATGCTCGTCAGTGTCGAATTCAGTGATGTAAAATACTCTACTTAAAATTTCTGCTAGTACAGCAGGATTGTCCATCATTCTATTCCAGTTTTCTTCAAACTGATCGTGATCTTTATATAGTAAATAACAGTAGTCTTGTAAAATTTCTTTTGTGCCGCTCACAAAACGTTTCCATGGTTCTCTGATAATACATGTTACCTTTGGATTATAAATGAACATAATTTCATCTAATGCTTCGTACTGTTGCATTTTTCGTTCAGCATCATCATGATGATACGGTTGTATCCATTCGCTGTATTTAATATTAGACTCACCTACACTTAACCAAGTACTGTCTAAAACTTTTTGTATACTAGAAGAACCAGTTTTCCCGACACTAAAAATTAAATGTTTCTTGTCTTCATTAAGTGCTAACATGCATACTCACCTACTAACCATTTATTGTATAATTCTATATCTTTACCTAACAAAGAAGAAAATTGTTTTCTATATTTTACAATTACTTCATCGAATGCATTATAAAAATGTATCTTATTGTCAAACATGTCTGTGTTATTTTCGTGTAGATTTGTAATATTATTGTCTACAAAGTATCTAGACAGTTGACTAATATGTACAGGTACATACTGTAGGTCTTCTATAAAGTTGTCTTTTAATAATAAATATAACCAAGGCATGCAATGATACTCTTCCCAACTGGTTGGATTAGAAGAAAACATACCTGTATTTTTTAAGTAGTTGTCAATTATCTCTTTCCATTCATTTTCTGTTCTATTAATTTTACCTTGATCAAAAAATAATGTAGTAAATAATCCTGATCGAAATCTATCTCTAGGATTTCTCAGCATTAAAACAATTTTGTAATTTACAAAGTTGTTTGCTCGGTAGTCACGTCTAAATTCTGTCAACCTATCATATTGTTTACTAGGGTTAGGCAAACTTACAAGAGAACTACTTCCTATTTTTCCATTCGTAATGAAAACTTGTTTAATATCGGAAAACGTTATCATCATCATCGTTGGTTATGCCTCCGATCTACTCTCATCCACCAGTCATATAATTCTGCGTCTTGTTTATAAATATCTTCAATACGCAATTTTTGATCTGGTCTTATGTTGGAAATTTTATCTTGCCAATTACGGCCATTAAAGAAACTGTCTTCTGCTTGGTCAGGCCATTGCTCTTGAAAAGTAGGACTCTTCTTCATACCTTCAAGTTCACGTATAAGTGTTTCTTGTTTTTGTGTTGCTCTTGGAACTATGTATCCTAATATATCATCTATGATACGATCTAGTATGTGTCTAGGCCATGCCATTGCACTCATTACAATGTCACTGTGGAACGCAAACATGCGTTTTGTTTCTATCTTAACATCTAACTCTTGTGCATAATCAAAAAAGTTTTTAAGGTCAAACATACCTGGCCCGGTAATTGTTAAGTCCATAAGCATTTTGTCTTTGCCGCCTGGTAGTGCTACACCCTCTCTAAAATTTTTATCCCACTCAGCCCAGTTTAGCCCTGTACGAATAAACTCGCCGATCTCTCCAGTGCCGTCTATACTAGCACACATAGTCCAATCTTTTGCTTGTGGTAACCAATCGTACAAGTAATGTTTGCCAAATCTTACTCTACTTAAATTACTGTTGTATCGTAAGTGTACTTTTTTGAGATTGTTGTCGGTAGCAAGTCTATCCATACTACGCCAATGTATATCATACATTAATGGCTCGCCACCAACCCAATATATTTCTTCTACAATGCCTCTACAAATGGCATCCCAGAATTCTTCCTCTACTACTTCTTTTTGGAACTTGTCGATGATCTTCTTGTTCTCAGGAACCATAAACGGCTGGTTCTCCGGAGTCCAAAGGCCATGTTTTCTTTTCTCTGCCTCCCATGTTGAGCTGAGAGGTTCGCCGCACATACGGCACTTAAAATTACACAGGTTACTAACCCTGTAGTCAAAAGAAATTGGTTCCATATTAGTATATCCGTCATCATTTGTCTCCTCAAAACATTTGTCTATATACTTTTCAAACAAAAAGCCTGTAAACCACTGACGGTAAGTACTCTGACTTAAAATACTGTCATTACAAACTGCACACTGCGGAATCTCCTCGCCAGCCATAAGTTTTTTTCTTATGTCCATCATGTAAGGTGAATTCCAGTGTTCTTTTAAACTTATTGGTTTGTAGTCATCTATTGTGCCTACATCTTTATACTTGCCAGTACTTTCATCATTACTGGCGTCTATGTATTGGCGTTGCATCATATGTTCTTCTCTGCTTGCACAACACATACGCCTTTCTGATTGCGGACTTATATAAGTGTGAGTCCATGGGGCCGTACAAAATACCTTGTTAGGTGAGTCTTCACTCATTTGTCCATGTGCCCAAATAGGCTTAATCTTTTTTGCCATTTGCAATCTCTAATTGATTCATGTTTACAAAAAAATCGTAAAACTTTTGTGGAGTTAATACTGCTGTGTTGAATTCCTCCTCGTCACCTAAATGCTTTTCTATAAAATCTATATTTTTAAATACTACAGCACAGTCAGGGAATATCCCTTCACACCTCGATTCATATCCAACGCTGACTTGTGGTCTACTCTTAAGTTTATCTAATTTCGATAAGTCTATTTGTTCTATTGTCGAAGGAAATTGAGATGCACAATGATACAGAGAAATTTTTCTTCTGCCATGTGCCGATCTCCTATAATCCTTTAAGATACGGTCTATAAATTCATTGTTGCCCCCATATATGATATCTTCAAAATTTTCTAAACAATATAGTACTACTTCCCAATCGTTTTTGGCATCGTAGTGTATTTTAATTTTTCTACACGAAGTATGTTCTTTAACCCAACTTGCGGCTTCACTGTCTGTAACACTCCAAATAACCGGGATTCCTATTTGTTCTGTAAGCTCATTAAATTTTTTAACATTGTCTAAATCTATTTCGCTTTTCTTAGCAACTTCTATATAAGGCAATGTTCCCCACTTGCTGTTAATTCTTACATATTTTTTATGCTCTGGTATAGACAAAGTAGGTGTTGCCTTGCTGATTATTATAGCATCAGCATTACATTGTGCCGCGGCAACTACTCTAGATTTTAATACTTCCCAATCATTCTCGTGGCCTATGCTGATGTTTGCAAATAATTCTATACTCATGCTATATCTCCATGGCCATGTACCATATTTGGATTTTCAGATCTATAAATACCAACTCTTATATCGGGAGGAGATATTACAACGATTCCAAGCATTTCAAATATTTTAAACCAAATCGAAGGTGTTTTTAAACTAGGAGGCTCACTCAAAGGTTTGCCTCTGGCCATTTGATATTCTTTCGATATTAAATGAGATCTCATAACTGCTTCTTCGGGACTCATAGTACATAACTGTTTTAACGCACCAAAGTTCATAATCCAAAACCAATCTTGTATAGTCGACATATATTGATTGTATGACAATATAGATGTTGCTAACCAAGGTTGAGTATTTAACTTGCTGGTAGAGTCGGTGTATATGTTGTTATCTTGGTACCACCATTCGTGTTTATTATGTAAGTATAATGTGTCTTGCAACTTTTTAATTAATTGATCAAAGTCTTCCTCTTTTGTAAAGACACCAAAAGGTAGATCTAAATCAGTCCTTGCTCTAAAAATCAAATCGTATTCTTTTCCTGATCCTAAACAAAGTTGAAAAGATTTTAGCACAGTATAACTTTGAGCATAATGATATCTCATTGTAGGTACAGCATCATTTTCATTTACTAAAGGAAATTGATGTTTCAATTTTAAAATTTTATCAAAATTATTTTCGTATGTTTCTACAACAACTTTTGCGTCTGGAAAAAACTGATATAATTTATCTAAATGTATATTATACTCGTTTTCCCAAGTATGGATATAAACATCAGCATTTAGTGCAGATGCAATTCTATGCAATTTTGTCATAGGCAATTTTCGAAGTTGGCCACTTATACAAATTGCAATTTTTAAATCCGTTACTGCCATTATCTCATCTTTTTTAAATTTTCTTTTTCACATTCAAGTACGCCTTCACGCATGCCTAATGTTTTTTCTAACATTCTGACATTGCGTACTAATTCGGCAAACTCTGCAGGCTCACTGCTGGCTTTTTGATCAGTACCCCACATTTCTTTATCTAATGTAAAGTGTCGTTCAATCCAATCAACTCCTTTATATACACTTGCACTTGCAGGCAGTAAACTTGTTTCGTGACTGCTAAACCCGACACTGATACCGAAACTTTTTAACCACGTGATGGTGTCCATTCTTAACGATTCTGTTTCTACTGGATATGCACTTACAGTATGAAATAAACTTAAATCATTCTTTTCTGTACTATCACTGTATAAATCTAAAATGTTTAGAATTTGTTGCTGTGTACACATACCTGTACTTACAATAACATGATCATATGTGTCTTTGCATAAATTAATGAGTTCTAGATCGTCTGCTTTGGCGCTTGGTACTTTTATTAATTCTCTAGTAAAATGCTCCATATATCTTGCACTGCTTAGATCCCAAACACTTACAAACCATCCAATATCTAATGACCTACAAAATTCATCTATAATAGCATATTCTTTTAAACCAAATTCTATTTTATGTTTGTAATCTAAGTATGTCATTTCGCCCCATGGCGTAGACCTCATTTTTGTTTTTTGTGCTTCAGGTACGCATACATCAGGATTGCGTTTTTGGAATTTTACATAATCCGCACCTGCTTCTTTTGCCGCTTTAATCATATCGAGGCATGTATTTAAATCGCCGTTATGATTGATTCCTATTTCTGCAATAATATTAACCATAAAGTTTTTCCCAATAATGTGTATATATTTCAAACTGCCATTCATAGTCAATATCTAAACATTCAAATTCTTCTATTGCAAACAGCTCGGGTGCATAAGGAGTATACGGTGCAGGTGCCATCCAATACCCTTTAGCAATGTCTTCTCTTTTACCTGCATATAAAACATGAGCACCTTCGAAGGTAGGCTCTACTGCTTTTGTGTTCATAATGTTACAGTTGTCAGGCCATGGTGTCTGTAATGCACCTTGTGCATTCCAAAAGTAATTCTGTTTGTGCATAACTGCAAACAGTCCGTCGAACTTGCTGTTGCAATAAGCATCTATAAAATTATCTATAGTGTCTGGTGTTAAAAACAAATTGCAAGCATTAATGATAATAACATACTTGTGTTCAAACTTATCATGCCATTCATATATTTCTTGTAGGCTGTTGTCGTTGTTAGCACTGCTATAACTTCTATTATAACACAAAAATCCGTTGTCTTCAACCACTTTGATAAGTTCTGGTTCGTATACACTGGCTCTAAAATTTTCTACAGGTATTTTTGTTTGTTTAATTTTCTTTAAACATATATCGAACAGATTTGTGTTAGCAAAAGGCCTAAGCATTTTGTTAGGAACTCTTTCACTGTTTGTTCTAGCCTGTACTATAAACAGTATATCATTTATATTTTTAGTCTTGTGTTCCACCTAAACCATCCACTTCTGTGTCCCAACCGATGCTACTGCCTACTCTGTTTTGTTTTTCATCTTCAGAATACTTTTCATCGTCGTAGTTGTCTTGGCTTTCGCCTGTTTGTCTTTTCCGCATTTCTACAGTAACAACTTTAACTTCACCATCTTCTGTTACAATACGTTTTGCATAAAGCCCATCTTTAACACTTGTGCTTTTTGGTGCTTGTATATCTTCTTCTGGATCGACATCTAGTACTCGAATACTATCGTAAAATTCTACCAATCTAGGATAAGTTTTTCTAAAATCTTTTTTACGTCTAACATCATACTGCTCATAAAAAACTTTAAAGTCATGCTCTAGCAAAGTTCTATCAGCAGTATTTCTATGAGGTGTTTTAACAACATCAAGGTATTCAATTAGTCTACTGATTTGATCTTGCTCCCATTCTGCTAACAGCAATCTACCGTTAGCATCAGTTTCTGCTTTTTCTCTAACATTCTTTAACCAAGCATAGACTTCATCATGATACATTTTACGCAAATTATCTGGCAATGTTAACGGTGATTGAAAACTAGGAAAACGTAATATGTTTACACTAATACCAGGAACATGGTGCCCATATTTACGTTTCATATCTAAACACCAATCCCAAAACTCTGTGATAGTGTCTAAACACAATGCATTGATGGTCATCATCATATGTATGCCTTTGTAGTTTGCTTCGCTTGCAAATCTTTCAAAATTACGAGTCCATGTTTCCCATTCTTTACCGTCTCTGATGTAGCCTGCGGAAGGCCCTGTTGATTCACCACTAGTATATAAATGGAAGTTATTTATATGCTTTGTGCTTTCAATAAACTTATCTAACAAATCATCCTTGGCCATTAGATTACTGTTAATAGCAAGACGCATGTGTTCTTTATTAGGCTCATCGCTGTCCCTAAACCAATCAAACAATGTATAAATGTTTGGAGTCATTAAAGGCTCACCACCGGTGACTCTAATCTCTTCTAGTTCTTTACTGAGTTCAGGCCACCATCTCCAAAAAGCATCTACATATGGATTGTTTTCGTCTGCATCAAATGGTTCTGCATAAGGTGCATCATCAATAAAATGTCCCCTTGCATCACTTTTAATTCCTTGATACCCGCCATGACTTCTAATATCTTTAACCCATGTTGAGGAGAAAGCAGGATTACAATAACTACAAGCAAGTTGGCAAGTTCTATTAAAAGCAATTTCTAATGTTTTAAGATTAACATCATTCGTTGTTGGTGTTGTTGCAATTCTACGCAAATCGTTATCGCTGTAAATAACAGTTTTATATGTTCTATCACTCACTGGTGAATTACCGTCTGCGTCTTTGCCCATGTCTTCAATTTTCCAACAGTACTCACATTCTTTAGGTCTTTGTCCGTCAATCATCATTTGACGCATTTTCTTTTTATGCTTTGTGTTGTGAATTGCACTAGGATTTGTTTTAATCTCTTCTAAATCAATTTGGTGTGCAGGAGGGTGGTGACAACTTGTAGTGCCTCCATGCCCTAACCAAATAGTTGCATTTAACCATTTGGCCGCACAGAATGATTCAGACACAGGATCAATCATCCTAGCCTTAAACTCTCTGTGGCTTTCGCCTTGCTTTCTACCCATCTTTATTCTCCTCTGGATATCCAGTGTACCATCTTTCAACAGTACTAACTCTAAAACTTCGCCATGCATCTTTGTCTAAACACCATACTACAAAATGGTGACTGTTAGGATCAAAGTCTTTAATTGTAATTTCTCTGCCAGCAGATTCTGAATTAAGTGTGCATGGCATTACTCTTAATTCATCTGTGTCAATTTTTCTAAACTCAACTGTTACTACGCCTGCTTTTGCTTCTGACATAAATTTTGCTGGATCTTTCATACTAATGCTTCTGCCTCCTTACATATTCCCCACCAATCTTCCATTTCAGGGTAGGTGTTTAAAAAATCTGTATCTCTTCTTGCATCGTGTTGCGTAAAAAATTTATAAAAATTTGCTCTGGCTTTGAGTAGTTCGTCTTTATCCATACTAGAGCCTGCTTTCATCCATTCTAAATTCCTACGCACTTTATCAATTTCAAAATCTTTGAAACCTCTGTAATCTACATAATCTTCAGTTGCCTGATTCATTTCCATAAATGCTATTGCTTCTTCTAAATAACTTTGATAGTATTCAGGCATAACTTGTATACATTGCCACAGAGGTGCTCTCAATAACGGAATGTCAAACCATATTCTTTGTTTTGGCCTAATTTCATAATCGTCATGTTTGTGATCACCGTTATCAGGTATTGGTATATATTTTGTACCCTGCTTGTCTTTTGCATACTGCTCACGCAAATCTAATATCCACTGCAAGTATTCACGCAAAGATGTTAACGATAATACATTAAATGTATTAATGAATGTTATAGTTGTGTTGTCTGTTTCTGCTAATATTCTTTGCACATTCTTTTGTAACACAGAGAAATCCATACCGTTCCGCATGTACTCTGCTTGTTTTCCAAAACCATCGACACTAACAAATACTGCGAAGTTCTTACATGCTGGTGCTACATACCAGTTGTTCCCTGAGTTTGGATTAAACTTTTCTGGGTCTTCCCATATTTGTATCTCTTCTAATCTTTGTAGCGATTGGATGAACTTGTCCATCAGTACAGGTTTTGGAGGACACATATTTGAGGTTACACTCATTTCTAACCAAGCATTTGGATTTTTATATACATAGTCTAACACTTTAAAAGTGTTGCTATCCATTAATGGCTCGCCACCGGTCATA
>Ga0181568_10001111_pt1 | contig 24851 bp, 17 predicted proteins | sample 101ome_20_FD_133758 | JGI IMG/M metagenome (GOLD analysis project Ga0181568, IMG submission 133758) | Coastal salt marsh microbial communities from the Groves Creek Marsh, Skidaway Island, Georgia - 101404AT metaG (megahit assembly) | ecosystem: Environmental > Aquatic > Marine > Intertidal...
ACGAACGCCACATCAGCAAGCCGATGACAACGCCGGTCACGACGTCAAACATGTAGTGTTGTTTGACCAACATCGTTGAGGCCGTGAGCATGGCCCACGCTGTCCAAATCATCAACAGAACAGGAACGTTCAATCTCCCGTCTTGTCGCAACCAAGTTTGGATGCTGAGCACCACGAGAAGACTTTGCAACACGTGCAACGAGGGCCAAGCGTTGTAGGGGGTGTCCGCAGCGTGCAAGGACGAGAATATGGATGCATACACACCTTCCATTTCTGGGATTTGTTGGCGAAGGTCGACTTCAACTGGAAGGAGAATAAAGAGTACAAAGACCAGCCATGTAGCCTGAATCAGGCGTTGGTTCATTCGTTCGGCAGCCCCACGTTTTCTTTGCTCCGAACCAATCCAGAACACGATGGGAAAATAGGCGTAAAATGAGGCATAAAAGATGAACATCCACGGGACAAACGGCAGGGCCGTATCCACAGCGGTTTGGGCCTCGAAGACCGATGTGCCACGCCAAGAAGCGATGTGGTTGATCAGGGTGTAGGGGGCTGCGGCGAGCAGCAAGAACTGTGCGAGAAGCCAGCCTGTATAGGTGGCCCTTGACCACGTCATCCGGTTGGGAAACCAGCGGTTGATGAAGTTCCACTGCTTGAATGGCTTCTGTGTCATTCTTCTTCACCACTCTTCGACGGTGGTTGAAGGTCCGTCCATCGAACCACTCGGTCTGCCATGATGTCCGCTTCATCCTGGTCGTGGGTGACATGAATGGCCGTGATGCCTCGTTCTTTCAGGTGCGTTCGTGTCATCGCTGCCAACTCCATGCGGCGAGCCACGTCCACCGAGGCGAAGGGCTCGTCGAGCAGGATGACCTTCGGTTCCTGCATCAACGCCCTTCCAAACGCCACACGTTGGGCTTCACCTCCGGAAAGACTGCCGACGCTGCGTTGATTAAAATCGGTCAAACCTATGGATTCCAAAACCTGTTGAAGACGCTGGTTCACCGTCTCTTTCGTCCAGTGCTTTGGCGCTCCCAACGCGATGTTTTGTGCAACATTCAGGTGAGGGTACAACACTGGTTGTTGAAACAGCATGGTGATTTCGGGACGAATCACGTTGTCATCCAGTCGTTCATCCTCGAGATATCGTTCTCCGTTGGAAAGCGATGCAAGTCCACAACTTGCACGCAACATGGTGGTTTTCCCACATCCGCTCGGGCCGAGTATTGACACGACTTCCCCGGATTCCACCGTCAAGTTAAGTTCGTTGAAAATCACCTTGTTGTTGACGGTGACCGTTGCTTTTCTGAGTTCAATCTTCATGTCGCATCCTCCACGCACGTGCTCGTTCATTGACGGAGAGAACCACCAACGTCACCACCATCAACATGGTTGCCAAAGCCATGGCGGTGGGGAACATCAGAGGGTCAAACTTCGGGCGCGATGCCACTTGGTCTACGAGAATCGACAGTGAATTCCACGATCCAACCCGCACCACCAGGAAGGTCGCCCCGAATTCCCCTAAGGAAAACGCAAGACACAACGAACCAGCCATCGTTGCTGGGACAACCAGAAACGCTCCTCTTGAATGCCACCAAGAACCAAACCTCCCCATCGGTAGAAGCGAGGCTTGTTCGGCAAACACGGGGTCGATGCGTTCGATGGCGGGCACCAACAAACGGATGACAAAGGGAAGCACCAGCATCACGTGCGGAACAACAGGCAGATAGGGGAATTGAAACATTTGGGGAAACCAACGCAGAATTCCCGCCACCATGCCTAAACCCACCATCACAGCCGACATGGAAAGTGGAAGCATGCACAACGAATCCAGCACACCTGCTGCGCGTTGGTGTCCTCGTTCTCGCATGGTCACAAGGCTAGTAGCGACGGCGTATCCGAGGGGCAAAGCAACCACCAGTGTCATCACAGCATACACCATAGAGTTGGAAAGGGCCTCCGTGAATGGGACAGTTGAGTAATCTCCCGACCACGCTTGCTTCCAGCCCTCCAAGGTCCACTCGTATCCGTTGTTGGTCGGGTCGTTACTCCTCACACGGAACGAGCCGATAACCACCGATACGAGCGGTGCCAGAAGCAACAGGAGCATGCCGTTGACGAACCATGCCCAACGTTTTGGCGCAGGTCCGTGTTGTTCTCGGTTCATCGTTTCGTTGTGAAGAGATAGAACCTGACTGTGTTTGCGTTCAAACCTGCCAGCGACGACGAGCATGAAGAGCATGAGCAGCATTTGGAAGGTCGCAATTCCAAGAACCGCAAGACTCGTTTCCGTGCGGTAGCCTGCGATGCCCGCTGTGCCTCCGAGTTCTCCAAGCAAGGATTCGAGCGTGTTGGATGATGGTGCGAGCCATTTGACCATGGCAAAGGAGGTGAAACTGAAGAAGAATGTGTAGGCTGCAGCGACCGTGGTGGCTGGCCCAAGAACGGGCAACCAAAGGTGCTGCAATCGTCCGCGCCTCGTTTGGCCCGCAGGAAGGAGAGCGAGCTGTTCTTCCCACCTCGGGTCGAGTTGGGCCACGACGGGTTCAACGAAGCGTACCATGAGCGAGAGGTTGAACCAAACATGGGAGATGACCAGAGCAACAAAATGACCGGGATGATCCCATCCTGTTTTCGCAGCCAACCAGCCGATGAAACCTGTTTCGCCACGGAGGTCAATGCCAAAAAATGAAAGGAACCCTTCGGGAGATATGAGGGCGAGGAAACCCACCGCTGCGACAATGGGAGGGGTGACAAAGGGCAGGAACAACAACGCACGCTTCAAGCGGACGCGTTTCCACTTGTAGCGGCCAAACGCCCATGCAAGCGGCAAACCGATGGTCACGGTCAACAGGGTCGATGCAGCGGCCTCCAACACTGAAAATTGGAGCGCTTCGGTGGCGCCAGGTTGTTCGTGGAAGGTCATCAAAGCAGCCCAGGGGGTGATGCCGGTGACGGCCCACAAACGGCTGAATGCCAGTGCGATAGGGCCGATGCCGAGGGCGATCACCAACGAGAGCGCCATCCATTGGACCGGGTGGACACCAAGAAAGCGACTGGACATCGGTGAGGTTCGCATGGTGCTTGCCTCACGAGGTGGCATCAGCCCATGCGACCAACCATTCGGCCATGTCGTTTCCAATGCGCTCGGTTGTGATGTTGGCATTGAGCATCGGAATGTCCGTGTGGTAGCGATAACCTTCCTGCTCGGGCCACGTGGCGTTGGTTAAGACGGACTGCATGAGGTTGTTTTCTGGCATGTTTCGGTTGATGTCTTCGCTCAGGAGGAAATTCAGGAAGGCATTGGCGGCATCGGCGTTGCCACCTCCGTTTACCAGGCCACCGTACTCCACCTGATGGAAGGTGGCTCTGGGCAGATTGACCGAGGTGGATTTGGTCCAGTTTCCACCGTAGAAGGCCTCAACTCCGGGTGAGTGGCAATAGGACACGGTCATCGCAGCATCTCCCAAGTGCCCGTCAACCCAAGCGCCATATCCGCCGCTGTAGTGAATCTCGTAGGCTTCAGTCCAACCCGTGGTGAAGCGGGCACCGTTGTCAGCCATGGCTTTCCACCAGTCAAATGCGGTGGTGTTTTCGTCCATGTCGTTCTCAAAATAATCGACGGTAGCGACCATAAAGGCACGACCTGGGGATGACGTCAGCGATGAAGGGAACACCGTTTTGTCCGCCCAAGCTGGTTCGGTGAGGTCCCAAAGCGTCTGCGGTGCGCTCAGGTTTTCTCCATCCACGACTTCTTCATCGTAGTTGAGGCACACATGGCCCTGGTCAAAGGGAACGGCCTTTTGACCGTCGTACAATTCCATTACGCTCGGGTCGACGGTAGACGTGTCCGCATTGTTGGCCGTGAGCAGGCAGAAATCAAGCGCTGTTTGGAGGTAGGTGTTGTCAAGCCCTACGGCGAGGTCCACTTGCGGTGAGGCTTGCGTTTGGAGCATGATCTCAAGGATGCCTCCTGCGTCGTCGGCGTAGACCAGTTCAACAGCGAATCCCGTTTGTTCGGTGAAGTTGGCGAGCATTGCATCGGAAAACGCAGCGATATCATAGGTGAGAATCTTCAACGTACCGTCATCGCCGCGGGGCGGAAGCGGTTGGCAATTTCCTTCCTCGTCAACCACAAGAATGTCGGAAGTCAAACACCCGCTCAAGGGCGCGAGCAGCATCAAAAGGGAAAGGAGCACATGGCGCATAGCAATCACTCCGTGTCCATGGCGTCGATAATCGCGTGAACCCTGTCAATCAAATCCATTGGGTTGGGTGCCAATATGTAGAGGGACGGTTCCCATCCAAAGGCGCCTTCGTCGAGGATGATATCCAGTCGGCCCGAGTGAGGTTGCAATTCACCTTTGGGTGCAAGCCCCAGTTTGTAATCCAACTCGTCAGAGATGTAATTGATGTCACCTTGATCCACCATTCCTTCCAGTGTGGGGGGTTTGAGGTTGAGGATGGCGCATTTTTCTGGGTCAATGGCTTTGGCTTGAAGTAACACATCTGCCAAATGGTTGGATGCTCCCAATTCAGGCGTTTCGTGTCGTCGCAAGACATTGTCCACAAGCGTCATTCTCCCCGGATAGGCGCCAACTTCCTCGTGTGTTGTGGCGTCTTCAAGACAGGCAGCGATGTTCATGCCCACTGCGGGCATGTAGGTTGAGATCCTCCTCAAATCCAATCGGCCGGTTGCCCATTCAAGTCGTCGTAGTAAAGCTCTGGTTGCTTGGTCCTCATCCAGATTCATACCGGTCAATGTTTTGTCATAACGCAAGGTTTGGTTTCCAGCAAATTGGAATTCAAAGACCAATCGTTGTCGGACGACGTTGGCGTTGGGTCCGAGTTGTGACAGCGATAAGGCCAGTTCTCGTGCCCAGCCGTCAACCGTGGTTTCGTCTGCTGAGGCATCAAGGGAGACAACGGGTTTCATGATCTGCCTAGAAACCGTGCTTTGCGTTGACCCTGTTGCCTTTGCAATGTCCATTTGGGACCAACCGTTCACGCGCAATTCTTTGGCGAGTTGTTGGTGGAGTCGGTCCAACCATCTGCTTCCTACTTGCCCCAGCATGAGCCGTTCGAATGGATTTGACTATTCAATATTGTTGATTGGTTATGCAGAATGAATGGAAAAATCATGCCATTTTCTCTTGAACCACCCAAAAATGAACGTGATCCTTCTCCAAAAGGGCCACCAAATTTCGAATGATTCTGCCAATTTTTGAAAACGGACTTGACGTTGTGCTCACGTACGATAATTGTCATTGTAAAACCAAATAATTGCCTTCCTATATCTTGATTATGCGATATGGGTTTGTATTATTCACTCTGGTGAAATCGGTTCAGTTTTCCCCTGAAACGCCTCTTCACTTGAGCCGTAACGGAATGAATTTGTGAGGGGGCACTCTCCTTTTTGAGGTCACACTCACTCACATACACATGCTCATAAGCGGGGCGCGACGGCCTCTAAACGATGACCGAAGACACAGGGGCCTTCCTTGACGAGGTCACTCGTCGCATTGTTGCTCACATTGAGTCCAAACAAGAACCGGGACGTGTCAATCCTCCGTTGTCTCTCGACAGCATGCGCAAGACGCTTGACATTGGCCTGCCGATTCAAGGATACGGCACGGATGGCATCCTCGACGATCTTGACACCTACATTGCCAACAGCGTCAAAACAAATCGCTCGGAATTCATGAACCCCCTGTGGGGTGGCCTCTCACTCCCATCACTAGCGGGTGAAATGATTGCTGCAGCAACGAACAACTCGATGTACACCTACGAGCTTTCACCGATGGGGACGTTGATTGAACAGACCTTGGTCAAGAGGATGAACGAGTTGGTTGGGTTCCCCGATGGCTTTGGAACCTTCACAACAGGAGGGTCCAACGGCAACATGCTCGGCATGCTGTGTGCCCGTGAACAAACAATTCCCGGTTCAACCAAAACGGGATTTGACGGACGAACGATGGCGGTTTTTGTATCGGCAGAGGCGCATTATTCCGTGCTGATGTCGTCGAATGTCATTGGTATCGGGCATCAGAACATCATCAAAGTGGCGTGTGATGAGGATGGGCGAATGCGAACTGACCGACTCAAAGAGGAAATTGCCTACGCACGTCAAGAAGGCCTGCAACCGTTCTGCGTTGTTGCCACAGCAGGCAGCACTGTCCGAGGGGCGTTTGATCCGATCGGTGAACTCGCTGATGTGGCCCATGCTGAAGGTATGTGGTTGCATGTTGATGCTGCGTGGGGAGGTACATGCCTCTTCTCCACGACCCATGCCGCATTGATGGCTGGTGTCGAGAAAGCCGACAGCATTTGCTGGGATGCGCACAAAATGATGGGCGTGCCGTTGATGTGCAGCGTTTTCCTCATCAAGAACCCCAGTGTTCTGCGTCGTTTGTGTGACCACACCAACGTCGCCCATTACCTCTTCCACAGCGAGGCTGCCAATGACGACCTCGGCCGTTACTCACTTCAGTGCGCTCGGCGCAACGATGCACTGAAATTGTGGGTTGAATGGAGGGTCCGAGGCGATGCGGGATGGGCCGCAATGGTCGACCAGCACATGGCGGATGCTGACTACCTTGAAACCGAGGTTGAAGCCAATCCCGTCTTGGAGATGATGTCCTCTCGGTCCTGGACCAACGTCTGCTTTCGTTTCAACAACGGCAGTGGAGGTGATCTCAATGCTCTCAACGCTGAAATTCGCCAGCGCCTGATCGACGAGGGTTCGTTCATGGTCAGTCGTTCCAACATTGGGGAGGATGTGGTGTTACGGATGGTGTTGGTCAACCAAGAAGTTACCCGAGAATCCCTTGACAGGTTCCTTGAGCGTGTCGTTCATCACGGCGTAGAAATCCTGCGAGGTTTGCCTGTGCTTTCCTGAGCATGAACCAAACCGATGTTTATGTGGCGATTGGGGGTGCAGACATCATGAGCGACACACCACCCGTTCGCACAGCCCTCTATGATGAGCACCTCGCTCTTGACGCCAACATGGTTGATTTCCACGGGTTTGAACTGCCGATTTGGTACGCCAACATCCGTGATGAGCATTTAGCCACCCGTGCATCGGCAGGTTTGTTCGATGTATCTCACATGGGTTCCTTCCGGTTTTCGGGCCCCAACGCTCGTTCGTGGCTAGAGAGCATGGCCACGCAGAGCGTCACGAGTATCGCTCCCGGTCGCTGTGCATACACGCATTTCTTGGACGAAGACGGCTTCCTCATCGACGACATGATCTTCGCTGTTGTTGACGAAGAGGAGGTGCTGGGTGTCCCCAACGCTTCGATGATCGATGTCATGTGGGCGTGGTTTACCAAGTTCATGCCTGCCGACGGCTCCGTCAAGATGGAGAACCTCTCGCCAGAAACTTCCATTCTCGCTCTTCAAGGTCCCGAGGCGAAAACCATCCTTGATGCCGCTCTTGGAGAGGGGCAGCATGTCGGGCGATTCAAGTGGCAGCGCCTCACCGAGAACGCTCTTGGCATATCAGGGTGGATTCAAGGAACGGGTTACACCGGCGAGGCGGGCTACGAAATCTTCGTTCCCAACAACGATGCTCCCGTGCTTTGGCGTGCCTTGATCGATGCTGGATCAACGCCCGTGGGCTTGGGTGCCCGAGATACCCTCCGGCTGGAGAAGGGCTACTTGCTCTCTGGAGTGGATTTCTGCTCTCCCTCGCTGGCTGAAGAAGGTGATGACGGCTTCCTTGCTCGTGATTCATGGGAAACCAACGTACCCTTCGGTCTTGACCTCAATCATGACTTCATTGGGAAGCATCGTGTTGTCGGCCACGCCGACTCCGATCCTCGCTGGTGGGGCATCCGCTACCTGGAGAAGGGGCCGCTTCCGAGGCCTGGTAAGGAGGTCCAATCCCTCACTGGAGCGACCATCGGCCGATTGACTTCAGGTGCTCCTGCACCTTGTTTGGACAACACCGGCATCGGTATCGGTTACATGGCAGGCGTGAGCGAAGGGGACGAGGTGTTGATCGTCGCCAGCCCTCGAAAATCGGTCAAAGCCGTGGTTGTTCGCCCGCCCTTCTATTGAAGTTCTTCCAAAACGGGTCGCATTGCATCCAACCACCGCTGTCGCTCCCGTTCGCCCGTTTGGTCAAGCGTCACAACGGTGTTTTTTGCGTTGAGCAGTGCATCAGCGATGCCTGCTGTATCGCCCCAAGTTGCAGTGAGACCGAGTCCCTCATCTCGAGCAACATCGCCCATCAAACAACCATCGTTCACCACGGAGGGCACTCCCTGGGAGGCAGCATCAAACATTTTTACTGGAAGCGCACCTTGCATGATGTTTCCACGCTGTGGAGCGTACATGGCAAACATCACGTCAATACCTGATATCAACTCAGGAAGTTCTTGTTGAGTAAACGCACCGGAGACTTCGGCTTCCAATTCACCAGCCTCGACCAAATCCATGAGCATCCTTCGCACACCAGCTGCGGCAACGCCATCACCTGCGATCCGAAGCAAGGGTCGCTGGTGAGGTGGCAGTGAACGAACCGCTGCGACCAACGCATCAATGGCTTGCCTGTCTCGGACACGTCCGATGAAACCGACCGTCCACCGGTCCCCAGGGGCGGTCTTCTCCGGGCCGAATGGAGGTGATGGTCGGTTCTCCACCACGACGGCTTGTTGGCCGTGATGGTTCAACCAGTCCGCAAATCCATTGTGGGTGGAAGAGGGCGTTTTGCCGCTCGATGTGATGATGACCTTGGCGGATTGGCACCGTTTGAGCATGCGGTTTTTCATGCGTTGTGCTACGAACGACCGAACCGATGAGCTGGGTGCTGCAAAACGAACCCATGTGTGCTGAAGATCATGCATGTCAAACACAAACGGTGTTCCGCAGGAGGCCTCAACATCAATGCCTACCCGCAGGGTGACGGCGTCGTGGCAGTACACCAAAGCCGGTGGATCGTGGAGGAGTGTTCTCACGACATGGCGTTGGAAACGACGGATGCCCTGATAGGTTCGCAAGGTCCCTCCGTAGGGTGTGATTCCGAGATGGTAGCGCATGATGCGCACACCGTTGTGATTCTCGCTCATGGGCGAGGATTGGTCTCGGTCAAAAGCGTGGACAGTGACCTCGTATCCAGCCTCATGCATCCATTCGGCATGGCGCATCACCCGAGGGTCCGGAGCGCAAGCATTGGTGACCACCATCGCCACTCGGACCATGCACTTGCCACACCGTTTCTTGCCATAGGCTGTTCCCTTCCTGCTGGTGGCCCGAAGCAATTCATTATGAGCGGTGCGCGGTTGGTTTTCCTCAACCCAAAGGAGTGGATGTGAGATGGTCGACCAACTTCCCAACCGTGGCCGTGAAACCGAGATGCTCAAGGAAATGGGTTACAAGGGCATGGAGGACTTATTCGCCGACATTCCAGCCGATGTTCGCTTCAAGGGCGACTTGCCGTTGAGGGGCCCTCAATCCGAAGAGGAAATCATCCGTGATGCCCGACGTTTGTTGGGCTCCAATGTCGCCATGGGAAGTCGTCCGTCGTTTCTTGGCGCTGGGTTATACAGGAACTATGTCCCGGCCTCGGTGTTCCAATTGGTCACTCGGGGGGAATTCTTGACGGCTTACACGCCGTACCAGCCCGAAGTTAGCCAAGGCATGCTTCAGGCCATGTGGGAATTCCAGACGCTCGTCTCCGAATTGGTGGGCCTCCCGATCGCCAACTTGTCGCTGTATGACGGCTCAACCGCCGCAGCAGAAGCGTTGACATGTGCCGTGAGGGTTCACAACCGAAAGGCCAGCCAGCCCAACACGGTGTATGTTTCAGCCCTCACGCCGCCTGACAAATTGTCGGTCATGCACAACTACTGCCAGGGTGCGGAAATCGACATCCGTATGTTGTCTCACAATGAAGATGGGACCTTGGACTTACAAGCGCTCGAGCAAGCAGCGGGTTCTTGCGGTGTTTACCTTGAGCAGCCAAACCCGCTTGGTGTTCTCGACGAAGGTTTGACGGCTGTCAAGGAGATCGTTGGAGAACATACGGCCCTCATCGTGGGTGTGCAACCCATCTCGCTGGGCGTGGTTGAAGCGCCCGGTCACTACGGCGCAGACATCGTGGTCGGAGAAGGACAGCCTCTGGGCAGTCCCGTCACTGGAGGCGGCCCACTCTACGGCATCTTCGCCTGCACCAAACCCTACCTCCGCCTCATGCCGGGCCGAATTGTCGGTCGGTCCATTGACGTCGACGGAAAAGAAGCCTACTGCCTTACGCTTTCAACACGGGAACAACACATTCGACGCCACCGAGCGACTTCCAACATCTGCACCAATGAAACGCTCATTGCGCTGATGGGCGCCATGCACATGGCTCTTCTTGGTCCGGACGGACTGCGAGAATTGGCCCAGCGCAACATGCGTGCATGTCAGAAGGCGAAGGAAGCGCTCAGCGAAACACCTGGTGTCCGCTTGGTCCATGATGCATCTCATTTCAACGAATTTGTCATTGAAGTCGAAGGTTCGGCCTCGGCGTGCTTGACCTATCTTGACGACAACGGCATTATCGGTGGTTTCGACCTTGCTCGCTGGTATCCCGACAAGACCCAGCACCTTCTCGTAACGACCACCGACCAAACCTCGCTGGCCGACATTGAGGCGCTGTGTGCGCAATTGGCGATGTGGTCCAAGCATCAGGAGGTGACTGCATGAGCCATCTCTTCGGTCACAACGGTGCTGAAAACACCGGGTACAGCCAACCTGCGGGCCTCGATTGCGCCAGCGAGCCGAGCGTTCCAAAAGGCCTGATGCGGAAGCAAGCGGCCCAGTGGCCTCGCCTTTCCGAGCCTGAGATGGTGCGCCACTACACGTGGCTTTCGAAGCGGAATTTCGGTATCGATACCGGCTTCTATCCGTTAGGCTCCTGCACCATGAAACACAATCCACGTGTGAACGAGGTCATCGCTCAACTCCCGGGCATCGCAGATATCCACCCGCATCAACCCGAACATCACCTCCAAGGTCTGCTTTCTATTTACTACGAAATGCAGCACATGCTTGAGGTCTGTGCGGGTATGGACCAAGTCACCCTACAGCCGGTGGCGGGTGCTCAAGGAGAATTCACCGCTGTTCGCTGCATCCAAGAATACTTCCGAATGCGGGGTGAAGATCAACGAACCAAGGTCATCGTTCCCGATTCGGCTCACGGTACGAACCCCGCCAGCGCCGCTATGGCCGGCTTTGAAATCGTTGAGATCCCAAGCCGAGCCGACGGTCGTATCGATTTGGATGCGCTTGCAGCCGTGGCCGATGAGACCACGGCAGCGATGATGATCACGAATCCTAACACACTTGGTTTGTTTGAAGCCGACATCTCTGCCGCCAGTGACATCGTTCACAAGGCTGGTGGACAGATGTATTATGACGGGGCGAACTTCAATGCCATTCTCGGTATTACCTCACCTGGATTGATGGGTTTTGACGCAGTCCACTTCAACCTTCACAAGACCTTCTCCCAACCCCACGGTGGTGGCGGTCCGGGTTCGGGACCCATTGGTGTGAAAGCGCATCTCGCCCCGTTCCTCCCTGGGCCACTTGCTGCTCGGCGAGAGCCGAGTGCCGAGGAACGCAGCATGGCGGTGGACGAACACTGGTACCACTGGCATGAACCCGAACACAGCATTGGAAAGATTCAGCAATGGCACGGAAATGCAGGAGCAGTCATCCGATGCTGGGCTTACTACCGCCGATACGGCAACGGCTTGACCACTATGTCGGAACACGCCGTGTTGAATGCCAATTACCTCCGTCATGCCATCCACAGAGAGGCCAAGACTGCTGGTGTTGACCACCTTTTCGTCGACGGGGCCGAGACGGATGTTGCCAAGCACGAATTCACGCTCTCCATGCAGCCGGCCAAAGAGGCCATGGGCGTGTCGGCCATGGACGTAGCAAAGGGATTGCTCGACCGAGGCTACATGGCGCCAACGGTGTACTTCCCTCTGGTTGTACCGGAGTGCATGATGATCGAACCAACGGAAACAGAATCCAAAGACACGCTTGACACGTTCGCAAAACACTTTGTTGAGGTTCTCAAAACGGACCCAGAAACCTTGCATGCGGCACCGGTGACCACACCGGTTCGTCGGGTTGACGAAGTGTACGCTGCTCGCAACCTCTGCCTGCGTCATCCGTTTGATGAGGCCTGAGTTGAGATAGGCTTATTCCATCCACCCTTGACCACAGCGTGTGGAATCCAGCGATGATGTCCCATCTGGATGGGTGACGTACCTGCCAAAAGCAGAGTACACCATCACGTTGCTGGTTTTTGCGTGGGCGTTGTTACCGGTCGGCTTCATGGTGATGCTTCTCTTGTTTGGCCGCTATCCTGAGGTCCGCTTTCCTCTCTCAGCAGCCACGCTGGGCATGCTCGCATTCACCTATTGGACCGGTCTTGGCCAGCGGCAGAGCGCTGTTCGCGAGCCGAAGATGTTGTTGGCTGGAGCTATGCTTCTGATCGCCTTGACCACGCTCCTTCTGATTGAATTCCTTGCCCTCGAAGAATGGTGGTGGGTGAGTTTTGCAGCGGTCATTGGTGTTGTCCCCATGTTGTTTGTCGCCATGAGTCACTTGGCGGCCTGCACGTCTCCCGGCTTGCAACGGGCCTGCAAGGTAAATACGGTGATTTCTGTTGATGCATTGCCCGGTTGGACCGTTCATACCGCCGTTTGGCGACAGGGGGAACTTGGCTGGAAGGTGAATGACGATGTCCTTTCCGTGGTTTATGGGTCGATGGTTGAGGACCAACCCATGTTGCGGTTCGAGACTTTTCAAACCGGTTCAACTCTGCCAGATGGTGCTTTTTCGGATGTGAACTGGGATAAGGTTCTGTCCGCTTCAAGTGACCGAACGCAAGAGGAATGAGACCTCGGCGTCCGTTTTTGCCAGCAGGCATCTAAAAGAACCATCCGCGTTGGCGAACATGCATGGATGTAACCATATTGTTGGGGTCGTCTTCGGACATGCCCGTCGCCCAAAAATGCACGAAAATCTTGGAACAGTTCGGAGTCCCCTATCAGCTCCGTGTCGCCTCCGCTCACAGGTCGCCCCGATTTGTTGAGCAAATTGTCGGCGATGCCATCGATGACGGCTGCTCTGTCTTCATCGCTATGGCCGGTTTGGCTGCTGCGCTCCCAGGTGCAGTGGCTGCGCTGACCACCAAGCCAGTTATCGGTGTGCCGTGCGGAGGCAAGGTCCCCTACGATTCCCTGCTTTCCATCGCCCAGTTGCCACCGGGTGTCCCTGCAGCCACCGTTGGTGTGGACCGAGGCGACAACGCTGGCTATCTGGCCGTGCAAATGCTGGCCCTCTCAAACGCCAATTACGCCGCTGCTCTCGAACAAAACAAACTCGACCAAATTGAGCGCGTGAAGGCCCAAGACCGTGAAGTCAACGGCGGTGCATGAGATGTTTGACGCCGAGGAATTCATTGCAGAGAGCATTGAATCCCTCAAGGCTACCATCGATGATATCGCTATCATCGCCTGTTCAGGTGGCGTGGATTCAACCGTTGCCGCCGTTATCGCCAACAAGGCCGTGGGTGATTTGTTGCACTGTGTCTATGTGGACACGGGATTCATGCGCAAGGACGAGACTGAACAAATCGAGGCGCTGCTCGAAGCACAAGGCATCAACCTCATCACCGTAAAAGCCGCTGACCGCTATTTTGAGGCTCTGAAAGGTGTGACTGAGCCTGAACAGAAGAGGAAAGTCATTGGTGAATTGTTCATCCGGATTTTTGAGGATGAGCAGGCCAAGTGCGGTGCGAAATACCTGGTTCAAGGCACCATCGCCCCCGACTGGATTGAATCCGGTGGTGGCGTTCGTGACACGATCAAGTCCCACCACAATGTCGGCGGTTTGCCAGAGGACATGACCCTCAGCGTGGTTGAACCGCTTCGTGAGCTTTACAAAGACGAGGTTCGAGAATTGGCTCGGCACCTCGAGATCAACGTTGCCGAGCGGCAACCGTTCCCCGGTCCGGGATTGGCCGTACGAACGCTTGGTGAATTGACGCCCGAGCGAGTCAGCGTGGTGCGTGAAGCCTGTGCCATCGTTGAAGAAGAGTTTGAGGCTGCAGCCGAACGTGGTGAAATGGATTTGCCGTGGCAGTATTTCGCTGCGCTCCTTCCCGTTCGCAGTGTTGGTGTTCACGGCGATGTCCGTGCCTACGGCGAAACCGTGGTTGTACGTGCTGTCCAATCCATGGACGGGATGTCGGCTCGTTATTCCGAAATCCCTCACAAGATTCTGCAAAAGATCAGCACTCGGATCACCAACACCGTGAAGGGGGCCGTGAACCGCGTGGTGTACGACATCACCCACAAGCCTCCGGGTACCATTGAGTGGGAATGAATCGTATCGCGGGAATACCTTCTTTTGGAAGATGATGAGGCGAAACCATGGCCCTCGATGACGCAGCGATGTTGCTGGCAGATGAGGTCGTCACGGGGCTCATGCCAACTCGCCGTTCTGGTCTAATGGCTGTCTTGGTCGTCGTTTTGCTGGTGGCCAGTCTCTTTGTGGGATTCCAGTTGCTTGACAACGACGACGGTTCATCAGCCGCATCCACTGCAGGGCAACCTCCGTCTGCGGACTGGCGACCATACTCCGTGGTGGCGCCCATTGATACCGGCATCAATGTCTACCACGACCATTTTCGCACCGAGGAAGTGTACCCTGACTGGCTTCTCGACGGGCTTGGCGTAACCAAAACATGCACCCCGACCTTTGACGGGACATGGCAGGAGCGTTACGAGGCCGACAAAGAAGCATGTTGGGACACCATCACCACCTCCGACATCGTCTACTTTGAGGGGACCAAAATCATCGGGACATCCCCCGACGGTGGTACGGACATCCATATTCTCGACGACCCGTCGGACGGTCACGGGACGGCCGTGACCGGGGCTGTGTTGGATGCAAATCCAGACGCTGTGATCTTTTTCGTGGAGGGCTTCTCAACCGAAGCGGTGTTGGCGGCAGGAAACCAGCCAATGGTCGACATTGTGACCACCTCCTTTGGCGCCATTGGTTCACTTCCTGTTCCTGGCATTGAGACGGGAACATATCAAACGGTGGTCGTCAACAACAAAATTCACACCGGTGCTGCCGACAACACACCATCGCCTGCGGTTCAAGATGCTACGGCTGGTCCACCGTGGTCCATCGGTATCGCCGGTTATGCTGAGGAGGGGGATGACCAAAAAGAAACGATGAGTGGCTCGTATCCCGATATTGCTGCTGATTGGACGCAGGTCTTGCCGAATCACGACGATGTGGATGGCTATCATGAAACTTCAGGGACCTCCTTCGCAACGCCCCGCACGGCTGGAATTCTCTCCTTTGTGCTTGAACACCTCCGTGAAGAGGTGGGTGATTTTGGTTCTGGGGCATCCAGCGATGACCGGGATGGTGCGTTGGTTCACGGCAATTGGCCGGTGGATGAAAGCGATGCAAGAATCATGAACAGCGATGTGCGAAACGCTCTGAACTTGTCGGCATGGTATCCATCCTTCTCCACATGGGATCCAACCAGCGGCACAATGCCCATTTCTCCCATCGCTCCTTGCACGCAAGTCGGCTGGGGTGTGGTCAACATGTCCAACATTCAGCCGATGATTGAGCACCTCAACGGGACTCAATCCATGCCCGACCGGCCCGGTGATGTGGTGCTGTGCATGCAGGTGAATCAGGAAGCACGTGAAGCCTATTGGGGGGTCTACCCCACAGAAGGTTCCCTGTCCAATCCTGCGGAAGCGGCAAGACGGGATTGAACGGTCACGATGGCGCCGATTGTGGGGCTCGAACCCACGACCTTGGGATTAACAGTCCCACGCTCCACCAGCTAAGCTAAATCGGCAGAGTGGGCGACACACATCCCCTTTATCACGGCTTCGTTGAGTTCAACTCAATCGTCTCCACCAATCGAGGCATGGGTTCGAGGTGGGAATTGGCACCCAGAACAATTCCAGCGAGGTCATCGTGTTCTTCGGTAGTTAATTTCCGGTTATGGTGGAAGGTAAGTACACGGTTTCCGGCCTCAACGGCGTCACCCGGTGAGCAGTGGATGACGAACCCAACGTGTGGGTCAATGATGTCCTCAAGTGCGAACCGTCCAGCACCGTGTGCCCGAGCAAGTTCGGCCATTCGCATTGCGTCAATGGATTGCACCACACTGGTTGATGGTGCCATGATGTCCGTTTGATACCGTGCTCGGCCAACCACTGTTTCCGGAGTGCGAATGAGCTCTGCAGCGACCTCTTCCTCAACGCCTTGTTCAACGCACATGCGCTCAAAGACGCTGAGTGCTGTTCCATTGTCGAGGGCCTCTTCCATTCGTTTCGTCGCTTGCTCGTTGGTGAGGTTGAGCGTCATCGATAGCAGGGCTGCTCCTTGTAAAATGACAAGGCTCCGTGTGTCCTTCGAGCCTCTGCCCATCAACACCTCCACGCTCTCGATAACTTCCAGTGCATTGCCCACGTGAGAGCCAATGGGGTTGTCCATCCTGGTGATTTGCGCTTTCGTGTGGATGCCCATGCCGTTGGCTGTTTCAACCATGGAACGTGCCAGTTCACGGGCTTCTTCGAGCGTTTTCATGAAGGCTGCCTGGCCGACTTTCACGTCCAAGACGAGTGCTTGAAGTCCCTCTGCCGCCTTCTTCGAGACGATTGAGGCCGTGATCAGGGGGACGCTGTCAACGGTATCGGTAATGTCGCGAAGTGCGTACAGGACACCGTCTGCAGGGGCGATGGCGTCGTTTTGGACCGCAATGCAACAACCAACCCGTTCAACGGCGATGCTCATTTCTCCGGGAGTTAGCCGGCAGTTGAAGCCGGGTATGGATTCGAGTTTGTCGATGGTCCCGCCGGTGTGGCCCAAACCTCGCCCTGCGAGCATGGGTACGCGACAACCGCAGGCTGCGAGGGCTGGGGCGAGCATCAGCGACATTTTGTCTCCCACGCCGCCCGTGCTGTGTTTGTCAACCACGGGTGGCCCGTCGTTCCACGAGAGCATGGACCCGGATTGCGCCATCATCTGCGTGAGTATGACCTTGTCTTCTGTGGTGCACCCGTGCTGATGAACTGCCTTCAGCCACTTCGTTGTTTGGTCGTGTGGAACGTCTCCCTTGGCGACGCCTAAGACGAACTGCTTGAGCAGGTCGGTTGGTTGAGAACGCTGAAATTGAATGGCTCGAATCAATTCGGTGATGTCCACCCCACCACCTCAAATCAAGCCAATTTCTACGAGACGCTGGTGAAGATAATCGCCAGCCAAGATGGATGGGTAAAGCGTAACACCACCGGTCATGTCAACAAACGTCGGGTGCGGTGTGAGGTCAATTTCATTGCGCGGGTGGACAAACATCGGCATGGAATATCGGCGGGTGTTGGCATCTTTGGGATTCACCACTCGGTGAGTGGTTGACTTGAACAGACCGTTGGTGAGGTTTTGGAGCATGTCACCTGAGTCAACGATGATGGCGTCTTGGTCACCCTGAACCTTGATCCAAGTCCCATCGTGGTCCATCACTTCGAGACCCTCGGCCGTCGCCGTAACCAAGAGCGTGATGAAATTGATGTCTTCGTGGGCGGCTGAGCGAACGGCACCTTCGGGCGTGGAATCGTCCAGTGGAGGATAATGGATCATGCGCATGATGGTGTTGCCCTCAACCGACATGTCGGGAAGCCAGGCTGCGTCTTGGCCGAGGTAAAGAGAACACGCCTCAAGCAACCGTTGAGCCAGTGCTTCCATGCTAGAATAGAGGTCTTCAGTCGTCGCTTGGAATCCAGCCACGTGTTGGGTTGGCCAGACGTTCTCGGGGTAAGTGGGAATTGTCCCGTCGTTAGGGTACGGTCGTCCAGCCTGCCAAAATTCCTTCAAATCCGGTGCCGGGTTGTCTTTGGCGTGTTCAACGCCAAAGGCCGTGTAGCCTCGTTGATGAGCGATGTGGGGTTGGAGATAGGTTCGTTTTGTGGTCTCGTCGAGGTCAAAAAACGCATCGCATTGGCGGTAGGTTTCGTCGATGAGCGAGCGAGGGATGCCGTGATTGACCAACGCAAAAAAACCGATGTCCTTCAGAGCATTTCCCACTTGGTTGACGAACGCCTCCCGGTCATCCGATGACTTGGACAATGCCAAGCCAAAATCAACGGTGGGTATGCTTCGAGTCATGGTGTCATCAGTCCCTGTAGGCGTTGATCTTCCACAGCAACTTGACCATCTCGATGTATACCCAGATGAGGGACACCAAGATGCCGAATGCTGCGTACCATTCCATTTTCTTGGGGGCTCCATACCTTGTGCCGGATTCAATGAATCCGAAGTCTGAGATGAGGGTTAATGCCGCAACAACGAGGATGAAGGCCGTTACAGCAATGCCAATCGGGCCCGTGCTGTGGAGGAAAGGAACGTCATAGGCGGTGAATAACGAGAGGAAAAACGATGTCAAGTAAAGGAAAAGGATGCTGATCACAAGTCCTCCAATGACTTTGTTGAAGGTCGGGGTTGGTCGAATGATCCTTGATGCATACATGAAATACATCGTGGCGGTGATGCCGACCGTTCCAAAGGCAGCTTGGAGGACCACACCATCGGCCATGCTTTCGAAGTAAAGCGAAAAGGCTCCGATGGCAAAACCCTCGAAAATGGCATAGAGGCTCATCAAGCCCGCAGGGTTCTCTGGACGCATGATGTAGACCATCATGGCGATAATCAACCCACCCATGAATCCGAGACCCATGAGTCCTGTAACGATTAGCGCACCGTTCCCGTTGTTGATGGCGTTGATGCACAAGACGGCCGAAATCATGGCTGTGACGATGGTCAAGGAAAGGAGGTAACCAATCTTTCGAAGACTGCCCTCAAGGGTCATGCGGTCGTTTCCAGTAAGGTTGCTCCAGAATGCTTGGTTGAGGACTGGGTTGCTGCTTCGCATCTCCATGGGTATCAAAGCGGGGTTGTCAAGGTCCCGTTTCAATGTTGCTCTGGCGGGGCGTGTTGAGCGACTTGTTCTTGGTAGTAGTTCGCCAACTGGTCCATCGTCCAACCTTGTTTGAGGTATTCACCCACCATGTCTGCTGTCCATCCCGGTACACGAGCGAGCATTTCAGGAGTGACAATGGGCCCAGATGCATCGAGAACAGGCGTCTGCCATGTTGGTTCACTTGGCGTGGCCGTGAATTCAACGAAATCCGATTCGGTGATGCTGTCCTTCACGCCTTCTGCTTCTGCTCGCATCTTTCGAAGAATAACGAACGCACCACCAGAAAGGGCCAACGCTACAATCATCAGGATGAAGAAGAACGACTCGGCTGTCTCACCAGCGTTGTTCTCAGTGCTGTCTTGCACGAGGGCAGCACGCTGAGCGGACGAGCACCCTTTGTCGTCTGTGGCCACGCCCGCATCCGTTTCTGGGCATTCATCGTTGACGTTCAAGACCCCGTCTCCGTCATCATCGACGCTTTGCGTCGTGTTGTTGTCTTCAGGAACCACAACGACACCGCCCAAATCGCACCCCAATTCGTCGCTTTCATTCACACCATTGCCGTCGGCATCGGCGCTGTTGAGGGCATCAAAGGGCGATACGTCCTCTACCGACATGTCCAGAGCCGTTGATTGGGCCCAGGCCACTTCAAGGCCGTCGGGGATGCAATCTTCGTCGGTATCCGCCTTGTTCGGGTCGCCTCCGTGGAGTTGTTCGGCAAAGTTGGACAACCCATCATCGTCACCATCGAGCATGGATTCGTCGCTGAGAGCATCGCCAATCACGCTTCGCTGGGCTCGGTTCAGGCCATGCTCAACTTCCCAAATGTCCAGCAACCCATCTTGGTCGCTGTCCGTGGTGTTGTCAACTCGGTTCCAATCATCCCACCACGAAGCTTCGTAGACCGAAGCGATGGCTTGGCTGTTCAACAGCACACCCATTTCGCGGTTGCGGACCAGCGCAGAATCGCCCCAATTGATGGACGAGATGAGGACCTGCTCACCATCGACAAGAGCCCCTTTGTTGTGGAGTTTGGTGACTGAATTCTCGTCAGCGCTCATCACAATTGCAGAGGTGTCGTAGCCTTCGGTGAAATTCCATTCCTCGTTCATTCTGTCGACCACGCTTTGGATGTCCTCGTCGAGGTAGGCTCCGTTGAGGATGAGTCGCACGCGAACACCACGCTCTGCAGCGTCTTCAAGAGCGCTAACAATGGGGTTCTCTCCCCAACCGTAGGACCAATCCATGTCGAGGTATTGCAACGAAAGCAAGATTTCTTCATCGGCGCCGTCGAGCATGCTGACCAGTTCACCGATGCAGTTGTCTGGGCAGACGAGTAGCGTAGCGGTGTAGTCGCCAGTGATGCCGGTCGCCGTTTGACCGACAACCGCTCCGGTGGCTGGCATGGTCCATCCGTTAGGAGCATCAGCGAACGATACGGGTGTGATGTGAGATTTGAGGTCGTCCTCGTCGAAAGCGAGGTGTTGGAGTACCATTTGGGCGAGTGGTGTGTCGTCGACGATGACACCCCAATCACGGTTGCCCGCCTCGCCAGGTGCAGGTTGTGAGGTGGATTTCCAGTTGCCCGAACCAATCCACACGCTTTCCCCGTCACGCACGGCTGCCTTGCTGTGGATGTAAGCGTAGGGATTTTCTCCGGTGTCGCCAAACCAGTAAACGCTGACGCCTCCGGCCAGCAATTCTGTGGCCATGCCTTGTTGGGTGTCCATATCAAATTGACTCCACCAGCTGTCGCCGTAGTCCAACACGACGGTGACGTCAACACCTCGTGCTTGGGCGTTCACCAGCGCTTCGACCAGATGAGGCTCTTGGAGTTGGTACAGGTGGACGCTCAGGGAGGTTGTCGCCCCATCGATCCATGCAAGCAGGTCCACGAGGCCGTTTTCAGGGGCGATCAAGGGGGTGATGGTCCCGGTGCTGGTCAACGATGTGTCGTAGCAGAAGGTGCTTCCGCCCAAGCGGCTCCAGCGGTGATGCCAGTCCTCCACCGTGTTGCTATCGGGTGTGTCGCCACAACCGCTTCCTCGGAGGTAGATGAGGTTGTCAAGATTGGTAAGCGGTGGCACGAGTGAGATGCCGCTCCAACCGGCGAGTGAAACCGGGCCGTTGCCATACACGAGGGTGTCGGCTTGGGCGCCTGACGGGTCAAGCAGTTGCAAAGCCGTACCCGAGTCCGGGAAGTAGAAGGCACGGTCAAGGGCGTCTTCAACGTCGACGATGGTCCCTTGTTCGTAGACCGCCAATGCATCGGCATCGTTGGCTAACAGAACGGAACTTTCTGGTTGAATCATCAACGACGTGATGGTGGCGTTGTAGGTCGTCAACGATCCGGTGGTTGAGCGAAGCGTCCAGCCGTTGAGTACCGCAAGTTCCTCTCCGAGGTTGGTGATTTCAATGAATTCCATGTCGCCGGAAATTGAAGTGGTTGCTGAAGCCATGAACCTCGTAAAGATGAGGTCCTCTCCTGAGGCAAACTGGTCGGGGTCGGGTTCCGCAAGTCCGGGTGTAGGCCAAAGGGTGTGTTGCCACTCGCCGTTGCTATCATCGCCCGGCATCAACGTTTGACAGTCCGTGATGACGGTCCAGAATGCGTTGTCTACGGTGCCGCCGTCTGGGTGGAGCAGGTCAAAGGAATCTCCCAAGCCAGTCAACATCCATTCTTCCATCAAAAACACGGCCCTTTCGTCAGGTTGAAGCAGTTCGCTTGCTGTAGTGTTTGGTTGGTTCCACAGTTGGTTGAGACGGATGAATCGGCGATCGCCGTCGCCGTTCAAAACCGACCAACGGCTAATGTTGACCGGTGTCTCACCCGTGTTGTGGACTTCGACCCAATCTTCGGTGGGGGTAATGGAATCATCGTTGCAATACGGGAGAACCTCGGAAATGCTGAGATCTACCGAGCCATTGTAAGCGGGCCACACGGGATTCAACGCACCGGGTGTGGACCACGCTGAGAGAATCCAATCTCCCGTCGCGTTGCTGGCGTTGGGCCCAACTCCTGCGTGGGTGCTGTTGGGTGGCACGAGGGATTCGCCCTCAACGGTTCTTGTCCATGTGATGGTGTCCACCGTCGCACCACTGGCATCAAGCAGTCCGATGGAATCGGCTGCCGTGTGCTTGAGGTAGAACGAACTTGTTCCGTTGAGAGCGATGAGCACGACATCCCCTGCTGGTAGCATGGGTGTTGATTGCAACGGCATGTTGTATTCGTGAAGGGTCATGGAGCGGGAGGCAGCCTGCAATTTCCATCCTGTCAAATCAACGTCGGTGTTCCCGTAGTTGTGAAGTTCAAGCCATTCACCTGCAGGCCATTGTTGGTTGTCCGCACCGACCGCATCGGGCAAGATCTCAGAGAACCGTACCGTACTGGCTGATGGCATGGTGCCGGGCTCGGGTTGTCCGGGCGTTTTCCAAGCCGCTGGAATCCACGGGTCGGTGGGTTGTGTGCCACGAATGAGGGCGATGTCTTCGCCATAATCGGTGGTGTAAAACAGCGTGTCAACGATTTGACCCGACGGTTCACGGAGGAACATGTGATTGTAATTGTCCCACAATTCCGTGTCGCTTGTGAACTGAACGAGGCGTCGACCGTCTGGTTGAATCGTCGTCGCCCCTTGTGTGTTGTTGAACACCAATGTTCCAGGGTCAATGTGGGTGAGGTTGCCCATCCCGTCAAGAATGGTCCATCCCATCAAATCAACGGTTGAGGTGCCCGTGTTGTGAAGTTCAACCCATTCGCCGTCTGGGTAATTTGCTCCGTCGTTGGTGGCGTTTGGCAGCACCTCGGTGAACTGAACATCAAAGGCTTGGCGTGGCATCAACTCGAGGCCCATCGGGTTGATTTGTTCTTGGGAAGGGTAGGAGGCGTAGGACCACAAGCCGTTGGTCTGCATGGAGTCGTCAAGCGAGAATCCTTGGATGGTTGACGACCAGGAAATTTCGTGAGTTGGGCTTCCGTTTGGCCACTTGAGCGTGAGCGTTTCTGCACCGTTGTTGAGCACGCCGTAGGGGCTGGTCCCGTTGACGGCAATGATTCGGTGTCCGCCTGCTGCGATGATGAAACTGCTCGGGCTGGCTGTGGCGTTGACCAAATGGGTGGTGTTGAACTCAAGCGTGTTTCCTGCTGCGTCGGCCAGCGAATAACCAGTGAGGTCGATGTCGTTGGTTCCCGTGTTCATGATTTCAACCCATTCGCCTCCGGGCCAGGTGTCGTTGTCGTAAGAGGGCCAGGGGTTTGGCATCACTTCTGAGATTACCAGGTCGCCCGGAATCAGCGTGACCGGGCCGCCTGCAGAATTCACCTGCCCGGGGGAAGGCCCTCCAGTTGGAATCCAGTTGGCCGTAGCGCTGGCGGGGTCTTGTTCGTAGCTGGTTCCTCCGGAGACAGAGCCCCATGTGGCCGTGTGAAGCTGGTTGTTGTTGTTGTCCACCAGTGTCATGGACAACCCGGTGTTGGTCAAGTAGAAGTTGTTGTTTCCGTTTCTGGCAATGACGACGTACTCGCCCGGACTGATGGTCCAAGTGGAACTGTTCCCGCTTTGATAGCCAACGATGGTGTTGGCGTCGAAGGCCAGCGCTTTGTTGGCACTGGTGGTGACTTTCCAGCCAGTGAGGTCGACGTCCATGCCTCCGTTGTTGTAAAGTTCAAACCACTCTCCGTTGGGATACAGGGCGGTGTCGGCGCCCTGTGGGTCGGGAATGACTTCGTTGATGCAAACACTTCCGCTGCATGCGGTGGCACGAGCAGAGGTGTTGGCAACGGTCTTGTCAACCTCCCCCAGCGATGTACTCGCAAGCGGAGAGGCGAGGGAGAGTAGGAAAAGCAAGATCAGGCTGGTTGCTGTGAGGTGAGTTTTCATGCGGGCACGTCCTTGTTCAAATGAATCCAAAACTGTCGAATTTTTGGGCGAATGTGTAGATCATAATCGGCACCAAAATGATGCCCATGCCGTGGGACCGTCGTATGCCAATCCGTGGGGGTAGTAGGCCGATGATGGTGCCCACAATAAGGACGCCGATGCCGACAAATCCTGTGGAGAGCCACACCAGTGCAACCACGAAGAGAATAACGCCCATCACCATTTGTTGCAGTGGGATGGCAGCGTGGAGGCGCAGCATGCCCTTGCCCACATACCGCATCATGGGCATGGCAAGAAGACCTGCGGCGAGCGTCACGGCCAAGAGTCGAATGAAATCCGAGGTGGGCTCAAGCGATGACCATGTCTCGATGGGGTACATCATCTTCAGCGCAAGTGTGGCCCCGGACCTTGAACGACTGATGATGTAGAGGAAGCCGAGAACCATAACGGTCACCGCCGTGTTGACAGCCGAGAGGATGGCGATGATTTCCAAATCCTGTTTGGTTTGAGGTCCTTCCACACCGTCCTCTGCTTCGGCCTTGGCGATTTCGAGCAATTCGTCATCGGACAGTTCGGTTAGCCTTCGGGTTTCCCAATCCATGCCGTATCCTTGTCGGCCTTGTGCCTTTGCTGCCAAGTTTCGTCCTCCCATCACCAAAACGGTGGCTTGCGAGGCGGTCATGCCGGGCAAAACACCCATGGAGGCGCCAGCGACGCTGGACCAGAAGCAGGGCACTACCAAGGGGCGAACGGGAGGGAGTGCCCAGTTCTCACGCTGAGGGGGGAGGTGGGAGGTGGTGGCGTAAATGTCCAACAGATTGGCAATACCGAACAAGCCTGCAAGGCTCGGAAGCAACAAGCTAGCATCCGGCATGCCGACAGGGGAGCGGGCGGGCAGAGTGAACACGCCCCAGCCATACATTCCAGCGAGGAGGAAGAACGCA
>Ga0181568_10001113_pt1 | contig 24827 bp, 21 predicted proteins | sample 101ome_20_FD_133758 | JGI IMG/M metagenome (GOLD analysis project Ga0181568, IMG submission 133758) | Coastal salt marsh microbial communities from the Groves Creek Marsh, Skidaway Island, Georgia - 101404AT metaG (megahit assembly) | ecosystem: Environmental > Aquatic > Marine > Intertidal...
CCTGTGATTATTTCAACCGGAATGGCTAATTTGGATGAAATAAATCATGCAGTAGAAGTTTTGCGAAAAAATGAATGTGAGCCTATAGTGTTGCATTGTACTTCAGCTTACCCAACACCATCTAATGAAGCAAATTTGTCTGCAATAGAAACTATTCGAAAATCAACTCAATGTGAAATGGGTTGGTCTGATCATACAGTCAGCCCAGGTGTAATTCACCGAGCAATTCATAAATGGGGTGCAAAAATTATAGAATTTCATTTAGACTTAGAAGGAAAAGGGGAGGAATTTAGCTCAGGCCATTGTTGGTTACCCCATGATATCGAGAAAGTTATAAAAGAAATTAGAGATGCAGAGCAAACAGATGGAAATGGCGTTAAAGAGCCAAGTCGTTCTGAATTAAACGAACGTCAATGGCGAACAGACCCGTCGGATGGATTAAGGCCATTTAAATCAATTCGTAAGACATTTACTTCTAGATAAATAATAAATGTCAAAAATTTTATTAGTTTGTTACATAAGCCGCAAGATAGGATTAGGACATTTATCAAGACTATTGGCATTAGCTCAAACTTTAAAAAAAGATAAAAAAATCATTCCAGAATTTTTAATTTTTGGAGATTTAATTAAAAAAGATGAACTAAATAATTTTAAAGTGCATAATTTTTCAGCTGATAGTAATTTTGCTTTAACTATTGAAAATTTATTAAAAATTCAGGAATTTAATAGATTTAATGAAGAGAACAATCTAATACACCTAGGTATTTGCTCGCCACCTATTATTAATATTTCTAAGACACTTGTTAATAAAATAAATAGTCAAATAAAAAAATTAAGATTTATTTTAGAGAATTATTATGGAGTATTCGGAATAACTTTTAAACTCTACAAAGATCAAATCTATATGTATGAAATAAATATTGGCCTTCCAGGAGATGAAATAACAAAAAGTTTTTTTCCATATTTTTACAAAAAAAATTTATATGATCTTGAAATAAATAATAAAAGTATTGATTTTAAAATACAAAAAAAAAAAAAAAAATTTTTTTTTGGTATTTTAAAAAAAAAAAAATTTTTATATAAAAAAAAATTTATTAAACAGATTCAAACTTATAGCGATGAAATTTAACAAAAATAGAGACATTCAAAATTTTAAAAAATTAGCACTTTTCATTTGGCCATATAAATATTTAATTTTTCTGTCGATATTATTATCAACAATTTTTGGTATACAATTTTCCTTAAATCAAAAAATTATTCAAACAAAAATAAAAATATATTATCCAAACTTACTAGAAATTCAAAAATTTATTTTAATAAGCAATAATGAAGAAAATGAAAAAGCCAAATTATTAAATAATTTAAATTATTTGAAAGTATTCAGACAGGATCTCATAGAAACTTTTCTTTTTGATTATGAAAATAAAATTTTTAAAGAAATAAAAAAACTTTCAAGTAATAAAAATCTACACAACTCAATTAAAATTAATATCGAAAAAAAATATGAAAACTATTGTGATATCTTTATACAACAAAAAAAAATTTTTAGTGTTCAAAACTACATAGATAATAAATTTATGAATATTGAGAATCTCACAAACAAGCATTCAAAGTTTATAGAAGACAAGTATAAAAAAAATTTAGTTGAAATAATTAAATTAAACAAAATTTATAATAATTTTAGCGAGCAAAAATTTCAGAAGAAAATGTCTGCACTTGAAAAAATAGACCTGTCATTTAAAATAATTTATGAAAATAATTATAAAACAATTGCACCTATTACGTTATTAATGATACTTTGGTTCAATTTATTCACCATAATCGTTTTATTTATAATTATTTTTTTTCTTGAAATATTTAAGAACCCAAAATTCAAATAAGTCTTGGATGAAAAAATTAAAAAAAAACTTATATTCAAACTTTGAAAAAAAATTATTTAACAATTATAAATTTTTAAAATCTGAAGAAAAGACTCTTGAAATTTTTCAATTACAATTCAGACTTTGCGCGTTAAATGAAAGTCAAATTGCTTCTACAAACTTAAAAAAAATATTAAAAAAAAGGCTTAGATTTCGATTGGTATTAAAGTTTTTTTTTTACATTTATATTTGTCTAATTAACTTATTTATCTCAAAACCTAAAATTTTTTTTCGCTCAAACACAATGAGTACCATATCAGAAAATATCCTTAAAAGTGAGTTTGCAAAAAAAAATATATATACAATTGGTACACTTTCATTTAAAAATAAATTTCTACATTACTTAAAGTATATTTATTCAAATACGTGGTATTACGATTTATGTGAAAGAACTTCAGAAATTTTTTTTATATTATCAAAATATAAATGTGATAATTCAAAGAAACTTATCAAACTTTCTCAATCTAAAAAATTTTGTTTAGATATTAAAAAAGCGTTAATTACTGATTGTGATTTCGTTAAAAAGGTACAAAATAAAATAAATCTTCAGGGTGTAATACTGAACAATGATCAAACTCCATTCGCGTATATATTCATCGAAGTTGCAAATAAAAGCTTAATTAAAACAGCTGTACTTGCACATGGAAATTTTAGAAATCCTTTCATGGTCTCTGTTTTACCATTAAGGGCACAGAAGATATATGTATGGTCAAAAAAATCTGAAACACTGATAAATAAAAACTTAAAATCAAGAAAGGCAGAATTTTTAAAAGGGATTAAATATGGCATCATACAACCAAAAAAAAAACCTAAAAATATTTTATTTGTTGCTTCACCTTATAAAACAATAATCAAGAGTAATAAAAATAAAATTTTTAATAATATTTTAAAAACATTAAAACTGAATTCTTCACCTGGGAGATTAGTTTACTGTGCTCATCCAGAAGATTATAGAAATAATGTTTTAAAAAGATTACTTATCAAAAATCAGATAATCTACTCAAAAAATTCAGCTTACTATGAGGCATCTAATGCAAGAGTTGTTTTGGGAAGTCATTCAAGTTTTTTATTTGAATCAAAAGCATGTGGAATTCCAACTTTTCAAATAAAAGATATTTGCGTACATCCTAAAAGACAAAAAGATGAAAGTGTTAAACAAATTAGATTTGCTCAATTAATCAATAAAAAAATTTTTAAGAGAGATTTTTCACAAAAAAGAGAATTCTTGAAACTTGATTATAAAAAAATTATTAATTTTTTTTCAAATAATAAAAAACTTATATCATCCATTTAATAATATGAATTCTAAGAATAAATATATTAATGTTATGATTTCATATTTGCTTGCCATATCAATGGCAACAAGTTTTTTAACATCTCTAAGAATTAAATATGTAGGAATATCTGAATTATGTTTTATAGTTCTAATTATAATATTATTTTTTAAATATCATAAGTATATATTTTTATTTAATAATAAAAATTTTCTGAACTATTTAAAAATATTTTTAATAGTATCAGTTTTATTCATTAATCCAATTTTAAGCTTTACTTCTGAAAACATTAATTTTCATCATTTAAAGTTCCATTTTTCTTACTTTTTTTCAGTTATCCTTTTTTTTTTAACAATAGAATTTATAAAAAAAGAAAAAGACTATTTTAATTCAACAATTGCACTATATTTACTAATTTTTATATTTTTAATAATAATAAATTTTCTTATTTCAAAAATTATTTTATTTGAGAATTATTATTTCGACAATAATTATCGTTTTCAAGGATTGACGAATAATCCAAATCAACTTTCCTTCTTTTTAATTGTATCAATGATCTTTATTGGATTATTAAAGAATAGAATTTTCTATTATTTTATACCAATTTTAGTTTTAGTTGGTTTAGAAACAGATAGTCGAGCCTTTGCGTATGGTATCTATGTATCATTTTTTATCTTTTTAATAATATTTCTTAAAAAAAAATTTATTAAAAATTTGAATATGCTTACTTTATTAATTTTCTTATTATCACTATTTATAATTTTAATAATATCATTGTTAATACTTATACAATCATTAGGTTCTATTGAGTCCTTAATTAAACTTCATGATAATTATAGTGATAGATCTTTATATTTAAGATTTGATCAGCTTATTTTTTCAACACAGTTAATTTTGAAGAATCCATTTTTTGGAATAGGCCTTGGAAATGTTTCAACAGATGAAGCTCATAATACTTTTTTAGATTTCGCTATAATATTTGGTATACCTTTGTCTTTATTATTATTATTTGTATTATCTATCAGTTTACTCATAGCAATTTATAAAAACGATTATTTCCTGGCTTTTAGCTTAACAGTCTTTATTTTTTTTATTCAATTTCACTTTGTAGGAAGGCATTTTATATTCTATACTTTGTTGGCATTTTTATCGAATTACTCTTTGAAAAATTTAAAAAAAATCTATAAATCACAATAATATTTTTATTATATTAAATTATAATTTTTGATCATGACAATATTAATTACTGGTACCGCAGGGTTTATTGGTCAGGCATTAGCTTTAAAATTGCTAAATAATGGGAATAAAGTTATTGGCTTAGATAACCATAATAACTATTACGATGTAAAACTAAAAGAAGATAGATTAAAAATTTTAATGAAAAATTCTAATTATGTTCATGAAAAGAAGGACATAACGAATAAAAAAGATTTAGAAAATATCTTTAATCATTTCAAACCATCAATAGTTGTAAATTTAGCAGCTCAAGCAGGCGTACGATATTCTTTGAAAGAACCTTTGTCATACATAAACAATAATCTATTAGGTTTTGCAAATATTTTAGAATGTTGTCGACATAATGAGGTAAAACATTTGGTTTATGCTAGCTCTTCTAGCGTTTATGGAGCAAACACTTTGATGCCATTTTCAGTAAAACAAAATGTGGATCACCCTCTAAGTTTATATGCTGCTACTAAAAAAGCTAATGAATTAATGGCTCATTCATATAGCCATCTCTATAAATTGCCAACAACTGGTTTACGTTTTTTCACAGTATATGGTCCGTGGGATAGACCAGATATGGCTCTACAAAAGTTTGCAAGTTCAATAATGAATAATAAAATAATAGAAGTGTTCAATAATGGAAATCATAAAAGAGATTTCACGTATATAGATGACATTACAGAATGCATGTCCAGAGTAATTGATAAACCTGCACAACCAAACGCTAAATGGTCAAGCAAAAATCCAGATCCAAGCTCTAGCCTTGCCCCTTGGAGAATTTATAATATTGGAAACAATAAACCAGTTAATTTATTAGAATATATAGATTCACTTGAAAAATTCTTAGGAAAAAAAGCAAAAAAAAAATTTCTTCCTTTACAACCAGGAGATGTTCCAAACACTTATGCTGATGTAAATGATTTAATGCTAGATTTTAATTATAAACCACAAACAACGGTAAATGATGGAATACATAATTTTGTTGAATGGTTTATGAATTATTACAGACAGTAATGAAAATATTTTTCAAGTTTTATAATTTATTAACATATGATGAAAAAAAAAAGGCAGTATTACTTTTTTTTATGATTTTGTTAATGGGTGTGATCGATATGCTTGGAATTGCCTCAATACTACCTTTTATGGCAGTCGTTTCAAACCCAGAACTTATTGAGAGCAATAATTATCTACTAACTGCGTATAATTTTTCAGGCGCTGGTAATCAAAAAGAATTTTTAATATATTTAGGTACAATGTTATTTTTTGTGCTTATGATATCTTTGGTTTTTAAGTCTTTAACCACATATTTTCAAATTCAGTTTGCAATGATGAGAGAATATTCGTTATCCAAAAGATTAATCGAGGGTTATCTTAAGCAACCTTATCAATGGTTCATAGAAAAAAATAGCGCTGATTTGGGTAAGAATATTTTATCTGAAGTAAATAATTTAATTGTTAATGGATTCATGCCATCCTTAGTAATAATAGCAAATTCTGTCATTGTAGTTTTTATTTTAATTTTACTTTTGTTCGTATCCTTTAAAATAGCATTAATTTCTGGAATAGTAATAGGAGTTTATTATTTTTTTGTCTTTAAATTAATTGGTGTAAATTTAACAAAATATGGTCAATACAGAATAATATCTAATAAAGATAGATTTAAGTCAGTATCTGAAACATTTAGTGCTATTAAAGAAATTAAATCGAAAAATTTGGAAAAATTCTGCCTAGATAGATTTTCTAAACCTGCAGAAATATTTGCATCAAATCAAGCTAAGGCGGAGATAATTAGTCAAATGCCAAGATTTTTATTTGAGGCGTTAGCTTTTGGAGGCGTGTTAATTGTTTTAATTTATACAATCTCAATAAGTGGCAATTTTGTAAGTGCAATTCCTCTCATATCACTTTTTGTTTTTGCAGGTTATCGATTGTTGCCAGCTTCCCAAATGATATACAGAGCAATTACACAGGTTCGATTTATTTTGCCAGTCTTGGATGCGATACATTCAGACTTAAACGATTTATCTAATAAAATAACAAAACAAAAAAGTTCGAATCTCGATAAAATAAGTTTTGATCAAAATATTAATTTAGTAGACATTACTTATAAATATCCTGGATCAAATAATGAAATTCTTAAAAATCTGAATCTCTCAATAAAAGCAAAAAGCACAATAGGAATTGTTGGCAAGACCGCTAGTGGAAAAACAACAATTGTTGATATAATCTTAAATCTCCTGGAGCCGTCAAAAGGTGCATTGATGATAGATAACAAAAATATAAAAGATTTAAATGAAAAGTCCTGGCAAGAAATTATTGGGTATATTCCACAAAATATATATTTAATTGATGACACTGTTAGATCTAATATTGCTTTTGGGATCAAAAAAAATGAGATAAATCATAATCTAGTTCTAAAAGCTGCAAAAGCCTCTAATTTAGACGAAATATTTTTAAACGAATTAGAAAAAGGTATTGATAAAAATATAGGAGAGAAAGGCATAAAATTATCTGGTGGTCAACGACAAAGAATTGGGATAGCAAGAGCTTTATATAATCAACCAAAAATCCTAATTATGGATGAGGCAACAAATGCTTTAGATAGCTTAACAGAGGATAGCGTCATGCAATGTATTAGACAATTTAATAAAAAAATGACAATCATTATTATTGCGCATAGATTAAATAATTTGAAAGAATGTGATGAAATTGTAATTTTAGAGGATGGAAAGATCAAAGATAAAGGTAAGTTTGATGAATTGCAAAAAAAACATGATTTATTTAACTCAACAAATTAAAAACTTGAAAATATGTTGAAAAATTCCTCAATTTTAATTACTGGTGGAACAGGTTCATTTGGTAGTGCTTTCACAAAACTTACCCTTAAAAAATATAATCCAAGAAGATTAGTAATTTTATCTAGAGATGAAATGAAACAGTGGGAAATGGCAAAAGAATTTATATATGACCCTAGAGTAATGTTTTTTATTGGAGATGTAAGAGATAAAGATAGATTGTATAGAGCTTTAAATGGTGTTGATTATGTAATTCATGCTGCAGCAACAAAAATTGTTCCAACAGCGGAGTACAACCCTTTTGAGTGTATTAAAACGAATATAATTGGTGCAATGAACTTAATTGATGCATCAATAGATCAAGGGGTAAAAAAAGTCGTTGCCTTGTCAACAGATAAAGCAAGTAGCCCTGTCAATCTTTATGGAGCAACGAAACTTGCTGCGGACAAACTTTTTGTTGCAAGCAATGCATCTTATGCCTCAGGACATAAAACAAGATTTTCAGTTGTAAGATATGGAAACGTCATGGGGTCTAGAGGTTCGGTAATTCCCTTTTTCTATAATATGGGCAATAATCGATCAATTCCAATAACTGATAAAAAAATGACAAGGTTTATGATTTCTTTAGAGGAAGGTGTAAATTTAGTTTGGCATGCATTTAAAGACATGATTGGAGGCGAAATATATGTCAAAAAAATTCCCTCAATGAAAGTTGTAGACATAGCCAAGTCTATAAAACCAAAAGCAAAATTAAAATTTATAGGAATAAGACCTGGTGAAAAATTGCATGAAGAGATGATAAGTATATCAGATGCTGTAAATACATATGAGTACAGAGATTACTATAAAATTTTACCCTCTATAAATAATTGGAATAGAGACAAAAAAAGAATTAAAAAGGGTAAACTTGTTCCAAATGGTTTCTCTTACACATCTAGCAATAACCAAAAATGGATGACCACCGCTCAGCTTACTGAATGGATTAAAAAAAATATCAATAAAATCATCTAAAAAAATAATGATACCTTACAGTCGACAAGAAATATTAAAAAAAGATATTGATGCTGTGGTAAAAGTAATGAAATCGAATTGGCTTACTCAAGGACCCACTGTGGAAAAATTTGAGAACACAGTTAAACATTATACCAAAGCGAAGTATGCAACTGCAGTTAATAGCGCAACAAGTGCACTTCATCTTGCTTGCTTAGCTTTAAAAGTCGGTCCTGGAGATTTAGTTTGGACAAGCTCGAATAGTTTTGTAGCAAGCGCAAATTGTGCTTTATACTGTGGTGCTGAAGTTGACTTTGTTGACATTGACCCAAATACATTAAATATAAGTATAGAGCTCCTAATTAGAAAACTTGAAAAAGCAAAAAAGAAAAAAAAACTCCCAAAGGTTTTAATTCCAGTTCATTTTGCTGGACAGCCATGCGATATGGAGAGAATATTTATCCTCAGTAAAAAATACAAATTCAAAATAATAGAGGACGCATCTCATGCTATAGGCGCTTATTACAAATTAGAAAATTCAAAGAAAAAAAATAATATAAAAATTGGATCATGTAGGCACAGTGATATTACAGTTTTTAGCTTTCATCCTGTAAAAATAATCACAACAGCAGAAGGTGGAATGGCTCTTACAAATAATAGAAAATTAGACGAGAGTATAAAGTTGCTCAGAACTCATGGAATTACAAAATCAAGAAAATTTATGAAAAAAAAAACAAAAGATCCTTGGTACTTTGAGCAAATTGAACTTGGCCTAAATTATAGAATGAATGATATTCAGTCTGCAATAGGTATTGAACAATGCAAAAGAATTGACAACTTCGTGAAATCTAGAAACGAAAAAGCTAAATTGTACGATAAATATCTAAATTTTCGAAAACTAAATAAACAAATTCAACCAAAAAATGTTTATTCCTCCTATCACTTATATGTCATAAGATTAAACTTAAACTTATTAAAGAATACTAAAAAAACTATTTTCAATTATCTTAGAAAAAAAGGTATAGTGGTTAACGTTCATTATATTCCTATACACACTCATCCTTTTTTTAGTACACTTGGATTTAAAAAGGGAGATTATCCTAACACAGAAAGTTATTATGAGTCCGCAATTAGTTTGCCAATCTATCCTAGTCTTAAAAAAAAAGATCAGTATCGTGTGATAAAGTTAATTAACAAACTGGTGTAATGAAGCTTGGGATTGGCACTGTTCAGTTTGGTTTAAATTATGGGATATCTAATTTTTCTGGCAAAGTTAAAAAAAAGGATGCAAAAAAGATTTTAGATACAGGCTTTAATTTTAGAATAGATACAATTGATACAGCTAATAATTATGGTGAAAGCGAAGTTATATTAGGTAAGTTAAATTTTAAACAAACTAAAATAATTACAAAAATATCAATTTCAAACAAAAAAAATTTAAACACTGAAATTTCAATAAAAAAAAAAATTGAAAACTCACTAAGAAAATTAAATCGAAAAACTTTATATGGTGTTTTGATACACAATCCAAAACAATTAAAAAAATATCACTACCAGTCAATAAATAAAGTAATTAACAATTTAAAAAAAAATGGAGTAATAAAAAAATTTGGTATATCAATTTATAATTCAAAAGATCTAAGCAAAATCTTAAAAAAAATATCTATTGATATAATTCAGATTCCAATAAATTTATTTGATAGAAGAATGGAAAAGAGTGGGTGGTTAAAAAAACTAAAACATAAAGGAATAGAAATTCATGCTCGGTCTATATTCTTACAAGGTTTACTCCTACTTCCTAAAAGTAAAATTCCAAAAAAATTTTTAAGATACAAAAAATTATTTAAAGATTGGTATAATTGGTTAGACTCCAATCATGAAGTAACTTCCAAAGAGGCCTGTATTTCTTATATTAAGTCTTTATCTGAAATTGATAAAATTATAATTGGGTTTAATTCTGTAAGTGAAATTAAAGAAATAATTAAAATTTACAAAAGTAAAAAAAAAATTTTTCCAGATATTAGCTCTAATGAAAAGTTGCTTTTAGAGCCACAGAATTGGGAAAAATTATGAAAACTGTTGCCATCATACAGGCTAGAATGGGTTCAAAAAGACTTCCTGGTAAAGTTCTTTTGCCATTAAGTGGTTTCCCTGTTATTGAGCATGTAGTAAGAAGAGTTAAAGAGTGCAAAAAAATAAATAGTATAGTTATTGCAACTTCCAAAAGTAAAGCAGATCTACCAATCGTTAATTGGTGTAAAAAAAATAAAATTAATTTTTTTCAAGGAAGTTTAAATGATGTTTTAGATCGTTATTACAAAGCATCAATTGCCTATAAAGCCGATATAATTGTAAGAGTCACTGGCGATTGTCCTGTAATTGATCCTAAGATTTTAGATGAAGTAATAATAAAGTTTAAGAAAAAGAATTATGACTTTTATAGTTTAGCAGGAAATTTTCCAGATGGACTGGATTGCCAGGTTTTTACATTTGAGGCACTAAAGAAATCATCAATTGAGGCGAAACTAAAGTCTGATAGAGAACATGTTGGAACTTATATTGAAAATACTAACAGAAAAAGTTTTAAAATAGGAGCTTACAAAAAATTTAGAAAACTGTCACACCATAGATGGACTTTAGACGAATTACGTGACTATAAATTCTTGAAAAAAATTTTTGATAAACTTTTTGTTAACTTTAATAAAAATTTTTATACAAAAGAAATTTTACAATTGCTTAAAAAAGAGCCAAAATTGTTGAAAATAAATAGTGGTATAGTTAGAAATGAGGGATATAAAAAATCAAAAATGTTGGATAAATATTAAAATATGTATTCTCTACGTGATTTAATAAAAGGAAAAGGAAATTTTTATTATCAGAAGGCAAAAAAAATAATGCCTGGTGGTACACAACTTCTATCTAAACGACCAGAAATGTTTGCTCCAGGAATATGGCCTTCATATTATAGTAAAGCTAAAGGCTGCAAGGTTTGGGATTTAGACGGAAGAAAGTTTATAGATATGTCAATAATGTCAGTTGGAGCTTGCATTCTTGGTTATGCAGACGATGAGGTAGATGATGCTGTAGTAAAAGCCTTAAAGGACGGTGTAAGTAGTTCACTTAATTGTTATGAGGAATTTCAATTGGCAAAAGAATTAATTGAGCTGCATCCTTGGTTTGGAATGGTTAGATTTGCGAGAAGTGGAGGTGAAGCTGTGAATATTGCAGTGAGGGTAGCTCGGGCACATACAAAAAGAGACATTGTAATGTTTAGTGGTTATCATGGGTGGAATGATTGGTATATTTCATCTAACTTAAGTGATGATAAAAATTTAGATGGACAATTGATGCCAGGTCTAAAACCTAATGGCATACCAAGAGGACTAAAAGGAACCTCTATTCCTTTTGAAGCTAATGATTTAACTTCTTTTTATGAGAAAATTAAAGGCAAAGAGAAAAAAATAGCAGCCATTATAATAGAGCCAGCAAGAGGCGAGGATGCTAAACCACAATACCTTAAAAAATTAAAAGATAAGGCGAAAGAAATTGGAGCTGTTTTAATTTTTGATGAGATAACCAGTGGATTTAGAATGTGCGCTGGTGGAATTCATAGAAAATATAAAGTTTATCCTGATATAGCTGTGTTTGCTAAAAGTATGGGAAATGGATATGCAATTTCAGCAATTGTAGGAACTGAAAAAGTAATGGAGTCTGCACAATCTACATTTATATCTAGTACCAATTGGACAGATAGAATTGGTCCTGCTGCTGCACTAGCCACAATCAAAAAATATAAAAAAAATAAAGTTAATCAAATAATTATTGAAAGTGGAAAGAAAGTAAAAAAAATTTGGATCAGAAACGCAAAGCAAAATGGTTTAAATATAAGTATTTCAGGTTTGCCCTCATTAGCATCTTTTTCTTTTGATTATAAAAAACAAAACGAGATGAATACTATTTTTACAATAGAAATGTTAAAAGAGGGTTTTCTTGGTTTTCGTCAATTTAAACCATCACTTGCACATACAGATATAGAAATATCCAAATATAATAAAGCTGTAAAAAAGGTTTTTAATATTATTTCTCAAGACTTAGAATGCAAAAATTTAATTTCTCCAAAACATCATCTTGGCTTTAAAAGATTAACTAAAGAATAATATATTCAGGGATTAATATTTATTAATTTAATGCTCAAAATTTTAATGATATGTCATTCTGGAAAACAAACTGGATTAGGTCATCTATCTAGGACTGTATCAATTTCAAATATGCTTAAAAAAAAATTTAAAGCTAATATTAAAATTTTGATTATAGGAAAACTCCCAAATGATAATATGTTTAATATTAAAAGTTTTAAAATAATTGATTTAAAAAATAATTTTTCAAATGTGCCTATTAAGGACGAATTTGATTTAATTTTTTTTGATCTTGATCCAAAATTTATTCCAACTAAATTAAGTATTTTTTTGGATAAAGTATCATCTTTTAAGGCAAAATTAATATCAATAGATGGTTTAATGAATTTTGCATCGGTATTTGATTTAATATTTATACCTTCATTTTATATTAGATTAAAAAAAAATTACAAATACAAGACAAAAATAGTTTATGGATGGGATTCTTACATATTAAATAAAAAAAAAGTAAAAAAAATTTGGAAACCAGGTAATACAATTTTAGTTTTAACAGGAGGGAGTGACATAGATAGTTTGGGTAAATCATGGCCTAAATTATTTGAGAAGTATTTGCCTAAAGGATCAAAAATAATTTGGATTTCAGGCCCTTTTGCAAAAAAAATTGATATTCCAATAAATAAAAGAATTTACATTAAAGAATATAGAGCAATTAAAAATTTAAATAATTTTATTTATCAGGCAAATTATGCAGTTACATATTATGGTGTTAGTTTTTTTGAACTCCTTTACGCCAATATTCCAACAGTCACATTTCCTGCGAAAAAACACAAAAGCAAACTTCGTTCAGAGTTAAATTCAATTAAACAATTTAATTTATCTGAAGTAGCAAGAGACAAAGATCAAGCTATCAAATTGTTAATAAAACTAATTAAAAATAATAAAAGAGCTTTCACTATAGCGACTAATGCTAGAAAGATGGTAAAAGTATCAGGTTTACTTAAATTAGAAAAAGAAATTAAAAAATTAATTTAAATTATGAAAATAAGAAAAATCAAACATGTCACTTGATTTATATTCAATATTTCATTTAAACTTATCTTACTCCTCAATTGAAAAATCTGATAGAAAAAAAGTTATTGATAATTGTTATTGGCCTTTACTAGAAATTGCAAAAAAAAATAGATTACCATTTGGAATAGAAATTACAGGAAACACAATAGAACAGATAACAGAAATTGATAAAAGCTGGATATCAGAATTTAAAAAATTAATAAAAAAAAATATATGTGAATTAATCGGTAGTGGTTACTCACAAATTATAGGCCCATTAGTTCCAGCAAGAGTAAATTTAGAAAATCTTAAATTAGGTAATAAAATTTATAAGGAAGTATTTGATATTGAACCCAAGATTGCCCTTGTTAATGAACAAACTTTTTCAAAAAGTCTAGTAGAAATTTATGAAAAAACTGGATTTGATACAATTATAATGGAGTGGAATAATCCATACTCTGTAAATTTAAATTGGGATAGTAATTACAGATACTACCCACAAAAAGCTACTTTTGGTAAAAAAAGTGTTAATTTAATTTGGAACGAGACAATATCATTTCAAAAGTTTCAAAGATATGCACATGGAGAAATAGAACTACCAGAAATTTTAAAATTTATAAAAATCCATCAGTCAAAATATAAAAAGGCCTTTCCTATATATGGGAACGATGTCGAGGTTTTCAATTTCAGACCAGGACGTTATATGACCGAAGCTGTAATTTCTAACAATGAATGGGAACGTATTGAGGCATTATATAAAAGTTTAAGCTATCAGAAAAATATCAATTTTATAAAACCATCTGGTGTTTTAAAAATTAAAAAAAAGTTTTACTCAAATAACAAATTGAATTTAACCTCAGCTAGCAGTCCAATAGTTGTAAAAAAACAAAGAAAATACAACATATTAAGGTGGGCTGTTACAGGAAGAAACGACTGTCTTATTAATACCCAATGTTGGAAAATATACAATAAGTTAAAAAATCACAAAAAATATAAAGCACAAGATTGGAAAAAACTTTGTTATTTTTGGAGTAGTGATTTTCGTACACATATAACATTAAGTAGATGGAAACAGTTATTATCAGATTTAAGAAAGTTTAAAAAATATTTAAAAATTAAAAAAGAATTTTCTAAAAAAAAAAGAGTTAATTTAAAAAAAAATATAAATAATCTTTCTGTTAAATATGAAAAAAATTTTATTTTTGTAAAAGGCAAACGTTTAAACATAAAATTTGATTGCAATAAAGGCATTTCATTAGATAGTTTTATTGATTATAAAATCTCAAAAAAATCATTGTTTGGAAAATTAGATCATGAATACTTTGAAAATATAAGCCTAGGTGCAGATTGGTTTTCTGGACACTTATCCTTTGAACCTCCCGGCAAACATAAAGTAACTGATATGCAAAAAGTAAAACCTAAAATAATACATTTAAATAATAAACTAATTATTAAATCTTCAATTAAAACTTTGTTAGGACTAATCAAAAAAGAATGGGAAATAGATGATAAAATTGGCAATATTACTCTAAATATTAAAATAAATTGGCACAAGCAAATTTTGGGCGCTCTTAGGTTGTGTCATATCACATTAATACCAGAAACGTTTAAAAAAAATAAACTTTATTATGCATCTCATAATGGTGGTTTAAAAAAAGAGTTTTTTAAATTAGGTAATTCTAAAAGCTTTGACCATGGAAGACTTGAGTCACAACTTATATCTGCAAACCAATCAATAGGAATAACTGAAGGTGAGGTTGAATTAGGAGATAACAAAAAAAAAATTGTAATTCAATTTGATAATTCACAATCAGCTTTAGTTGGAATATTAACACATAAATTAAGTGATAAAAAAAATTTTACAAGAATTTGTTTTTCTGCCAGTGAAATTGATGATACTTCGAAAAATAAAGATTATAAAAACTTTGAAGCAAAGATTAAAATTTTTGCTAAAAAAAAAATTAAAGAAAAAATTTATTTATAAAATAAATCAGTTATGTGTGGAATATTAGGAATATTTAGCAAATCAAAAGTTAATATGGATTTGCTAAAAAAAATGAATAATTCATTAACTCACCGTGGTCCCGATGGGTCTGGGGTGGTAATAGATGAAAATAATAATTTTGGAATAGCTCATACAAGATTATCAATTTTAGATTTGTCTTATAAAGGGAGCCAACCAATGATATCACACAACAAACATTGGATTATAAGTTTTAATGGTGAAATTTACAATCATATAGAATTAAGAATTGAACTAGAAAAAGCTGGACATAAAATATTATGGAAGGGAACCTCAGACACAGAAACATTAATTGTACTTATTGAAAAATTAGGTTTAGAAAAAACATTAAAAAAAATAAATGGTATGTTTGCTTTTGCCCTATGGGATAAAAACAAAAAAGAATTGTTTCTTTGCAGAGATAGAATTGGAGAAAAGCCTTTATATTATGGATATATTAAAAATTCGTTTGTATTTGGTTCAGAACTTAAAGCTTTTGAACAATTCCCAATGTGGGATAGAGAAATTGATAGAGCATCGGTATCTCAATTTATAAGATATAGTTTTGTTCCTTCTCCAAAAACAATCTACAAACAAATTAAAAAATTACCACCAGCACATTATATTAAGATTAGCAATAATGGAGAAAGAATTTCAGATCCTGTTTGTTTTTGGGATGTAAATAATGTCTATCAAAATAAGCATAATTTTTCCAATTTTAGTCAATTAGAAATATTAGATAATTCTGAAAAACTTATAAAAAATTCAGTCAATTTGAGAATGTTAGCAGATGTTCCGGTTGGAGCGTTCCTTTCTGGTGGGATTGATTCTTCTTATATTGTAGCTTTAATGCAATCTCTTACTGATAAAAAAATAAAAACATTCTCTATTGGCAATATAGATAAAAATTACGATGAAGCACCTAATGCAAATAAAATTGCTAAACATCTTGGAACTGATCATGAACATCTTTATATAGATAAAAAACATATCCAAGATATTATTCCAAAAATTCCCGAGGTTTATGACGAACCTTTTGCGGATGCATCTCAGATACCAACTTTACTAGTAAGCAATATGGCAAAAAAACAAGTAAAAGTATGTCTATCTGGAGATGGTGGTGATGAAATGTTCGGAGGTTATCAACGACATCTTGTTGGGCCAAAAATATGGTCAATTTTGAAAAATATACCTTATTCCTTTAGAAAATTGATATCTAATCAAAAATCAACATTTTTATTTCTTAAACTTTATGAATTATTGATGTTCAGAAAAATAAATAGAGAAAATCAAAATCAAATTTATAAAATACTCTCATCTTTAGATGCAAAAAACTCATTGGAATTTTATCAATTATTAAGAACGTTTTCCAAGAATGAAAAAATGACTTTAGATTATCTAAATCAAAATATAGTTCAAAGAGATGATATAAAGTTTGATAACTTAACAGAAGAGTTCATATTTTATGATATAAAATCTTACTTACCTGATGATATATTAACAAAGGTTGATAGAGCAAGTATGTCGGTTGGTTTGGAGGTTCGCATACCATTTTTAGATCACCACTTAATCGAACATTGTATAAACCTTCCAACAAATTATAAAATAAAGGGTAGCGAGAATAAATGGATTTTGAGAAAATTATTAAAAAAACACTTACCAAGCAAATATATTATGAATAAGAAAATGGGCTTTACTTTACCCATTGGAAATTTTTTGAGAGACCATTTAAGAGAGTGGGCAGAGAGTTTGCTTGATACAAAAAAAATTCAAGAACAAGGCTTCCTAAATGCTAATGAAGTTTCAAAATTATGGTCACAATTTTTAAAAGGATACAATGTCTTAGAAAATCAAATTTGGTGTATTTTAATGTTTCAATCTTGGCTAAACAAAAAAAAATGAGCAAGAAATTACTAATAATTGTAAATGAATTAAGTTATTTTATTTCCCATAGGCTAAATGTTGCTATTGAAGCAAAAAAAAAAGGTTACCTTGTTTACATTTGCTATGGAGAAAATAAATTAAAAAAAAATAGTTCAAAAATAATAAATGATTTCAAGTTTTTTCATGTTTCAATCAAAAGAGGTAATATAAATCCATTAATTGAAATAAAGTCAATTTTCTCAATTTACTGTTTGATAAAAAAAATAAATCCTTCAATTCTTCACTTGGTAACTTTAAAACCATGTCTTTATGGGGGTATAGTCTCTTGTTTTATAAAAATTAAAGGTATTATTTTTGCTCTACCAGGTTTAGGCACCATCTATAACTCAAAAAAAAAAAAATTTGTTTTAATTAAAAATTCAATAAATTTTCTATTAAAAATTTTGTTTAAAATAAATAACTGTTTTTTATTACTGCAAAACAATTCTGATAGAAGCTATTTCTTAAAGAAAAAAATTATAGACAAAGATAAAGTAAAAATTATAAAAGGCTCGGGTGTGAACTTAAAAAATTTTAAATTTGTAAAGGAAACAACAAATCCGATTGTAATATCATTTATTTCAAGATTAATAATCGAAAAGGGAATTGAGTATTTTATTTCAGCAGCTGAAATAATTAAAAAACGAACCAATCTTAATTTAAAATTTAGAGTATATGGTTCAATTGATCCAGGAAATCCAAACAATGTTTCAAAAAAAGAGTTAAAAAAATGGAAGAAAGATGGTTTTGTTGAATTTTATGGTTATTCGAATAATATCAACAATGTCTTAAAAAAAACAAACATTGTATGTTTACCCTCTTTTTATGGCGAAGGATTACCAAAAATATTACTAGAAGCAGCAGCAGCCGGAAGACCAGTTGTAACCTCTAATCATCCAGGTTGCAGAGATGCAATAATTCCTAATGTGACTGGATATTTAGTGCCAATAAAAAACTCAATAAAGCTAGCTAATAAATTAGAATTTCTTGCGTCAGAAAATAAAATTAGATTAAAGATGGGAAAAAACGCAAGACTATTTGCAGAAAAAAATTTTTCAACAAACTTTATTGCTCATGAGCATATGAAATTATATATAAAACTGACTAAGAATTTGTAATAAGTCAGATTTATAAATTAAAGAAAATAATGCTACAAAATAAAAACTTTAATATTAATTTTATTATTTTTGTTTTTCCTGTTGCGTTACTATTTAGATCACTTGCATTAAATATTTTTCTAGTAGTCTCAAGTTTTGTATTTCTCTATATATATTTTAAGAATAAGTTAATTCTTAAAGATCTTAATTTTATAATTTACTCTTTTTTAACTTTTTATTTTTATATTGTATTAATCTCAATATTTTCAGATAATCATTTACAATCTATTAAATCCTCTACATCACAAATAAGATTTTTCTTATCAGCTCTATTAATTTATTTCTTACTTAATAGAGATATTGAATTCTTGGAAAAATATATAAGATTCACTAAATATCTTTTGATTGTATTTTGTTTTGATCTAATTTTTCAATTTATATTTGGAATTAATATATTTGGAATTGAACCTGGAGGCAATGACCCCAGAAGGTTTAGTGGGTTATTTGGAGATGAGTTAGTTGCAGGAACTTATATTTTTTTTTTTTCAATCCCAATAATAGCAGATATTTTTAAAAAACTTAGAACTTACAATTTGAAGAATAAAGTGTTCAATATTTTTTTTATCATACTAAATTCATCATCGATAATTTTAACAGGTGATCGAATGGCGACAATTTTATTTTTTACAAGTTTATTTTTAATATTTATAATTTTTTTTGGTTTTAAAAAGTTTATGAAATTTTTTATTTTTACATTTATATTATTAACTGTATGCTTTAAACTTATCCCATCTGTAAATGAAAGATATTATAAAACTTTTAAAGAATTAAAAAATTATCAAACATTTAGTTACTTTAGATTATTTAGTTCAGCAGTTGAACTTTCAAATGATAGAAAATTATTTGGGGCTGGTTTAAAAAATTATAGAGTTTTATGTGATGATAAAATAAAAAATAAATACACAAATCTTCCCAATTTATGCTCAACGCACCCTCATAACAACTTTTTTGAATTATTGGTAGAGACAGGATATTTTGGATTAGCTTTATATTTGGTTTTTGTATATTTTATTTTTAAAAAATCATTTCAAACAATACTGTTTTTAAAAAGTACCGATGATAGACTTCTTGGATTTGCAACTGGGTTATTAATAACTTTACTGTTTTACGTGTGGCCTTTAAAAAGCAGTGGCAGTATTTTTTCATCATTTTATGGCTCCTTTTTTTGGTTTAATTTAGGTCTAATGTTATCTTTCAAAGCTCAAAAAATAAATAAAACATGATGATTATATACTTTGTGTATTTCATCTTTGCATTTGCTCTTGGTTACTTTTTATTTAATTTATACTTAAAAAAAAAAATAAAAAAAATAAAACCTAGTAAAGAAGATTATTATGTAGGAAATAAGATAACCCCAACTGGTGCTGGTATAATTTTTTTAATTCTATTTTTTATTGGCACTTGTAATTTTTATATATTTGATAACACCTTTAAGAATTCATTACCTAACAAATTTTACATGTTTTATCTTTGTGCATTTTTATTTTCAATAATATCATTTCGTGATGATATGAAATCGATAGACCCAAAAATAAGACTAATTATTCAATTTTTTCTTGTTTACATTTCTACTACCAATGTAAATTTTTTAGAAATTGATGTTCCTTTAAAAGTAGGGATGTTACTTGTCATAATTACTTGGATATATATTATAAATATTACGAATTTTTATGACGGTTTAGATGGATTGCTCACATCTAGTTCAATTTTTATATTTTTTGGAATTATTATCATAAATAATTTTTATGGAGTTAAATTTTTTAGCTTCTATCTATCTATAATTTTACTACCAATATTATTAGTCTTTATGATTTTTAATAAACCTATCGCAAGGCTTTATATGGGTGATTCAGGAAGTATATTTTTAGGATATTTGATAGGATTTTCAGTTATTGAATTATTTATTAATGGTTTTTACTTTTTGGCCATATCAATTTATATATATCCACTCTTAGATTGTACAATTACTCTTCTTAAAAAAACTTACAAAGGATACTATCCCTGGGCTCGATTGTTTGACTATTATTTTCTCGCACCCGTTGTTTTAGATAAAAGAGAACATTCTTATGTATTAACAATTTCAACTATATTTAATGCACTTAATTTAATATCAATAATATTACAATTATATATTAGTAAATATTTTTTTATTGTTACTATTTTATTAGCAGTACTCCAATTACTTATATTTAATAAAAGAGTTAATTATAAAAAGGTATAAAAATTTAAGTTAAAAATGATGGAATTATTTTTACATTAATTTAATTTCATTAAATTGAAGTTATGAAAAAAAACATAATAGTAGTTACTGGTGGCGCAGGGTTTGTTGGTTCAAACTTAATTAAAAAGCTTTTAGAATATCAAAATTATAAAATTATAAGTATAGACAATTATTCAAGTGGTTTTAAGAAAAACCATATTAGAAATAAAAGAATTAAATATATCAATGAAGATACAAAAAATATTAATTTCAAACTTAATAAAATTAAAAATAGGATAGACTCGATATTTCACTTTGGTGAGTTTGCTAGGATTTATCAAAGCTTTGATAATTTTAAGAAATGTTTTCAGGCAAATTCTATTGGTACCATTGCAGTATTTAATTTTTGTTTAGATAATAATATTAAACTCATTTATTCAGCTACTTCAGCCAGTCTCGGCAGAAGAGGCAAAGACCAAAACTTGTCACCTTATTCATTCACTAAAGCAAAAAATTTAGAATTTTTAGAAAATTTAAAAAAGTGGTTTAAATTTAAATATGAAATAATTTATTTTTATAATGTTTACGGCCCAAAACAGATCTCACAAGGAAAAATGGCTACTGTAATTGGAATATTTGAAAATCAAGTGAGAAAAAATCAACATTTAACAGTTGTTAGACCAGGTTATCAAACTAGAAGGTTTACACATATAGAGGACACTATCTCCACATGCATTGAGGCCTGGAGAAAAAATAAGAACAGACATTATAGCATCTCATCAAAGCAATCTTTTTCAATACTACAAGTAGCAAAAATGTTTTCTAATAAAATAAGATTCTTGCCCTCAAGGCCTGGTGAAAGATATGTGTCAGCTGTAACACGTATGAATTTATCAAATAAGATTTACAAAAGATATGGTAAAATAACTTTAAAAAATTATATAAATGACTTTCTAAAACATTACAAAAAATGAAAAACTACTTTAGTTATGATAGTTTGATATTCATTGTTATTTTTTTTTCAATTTTAAAATTTATTTACGCGATATTTTATGGCGATGCTGTATTTGATATGGAGTGGTCAAATTTATACTATAATTTAAAAAATGATGGGATTTATAGTATTCATGAAATAGATGGAAAAAAAATTCCCTCAGTTTACATGCCACCTTTGTATCCTTATTTCTTGTATTTTTTCTCATTCTTAAATTTAAGTGATTATTTTACAGTAAAGTTAATAATATTTATTCAATGTGCACTTTCAGGAATATCAACCATTATTTTATATAAGATCTTAAAAAATATTTTTAATAAAGATTTGTCTTTTCCAATCTCTCTAGGTTTTTATTTTTATCCACTTAATTTCTATTCAGCCAGTCAAATTTCTTCTATTACACTTCAGATTTTCTTGTTTATTTTTTTCTTATATTTTTTCACAAAAAAATTTTTGAATAAAGAATGTATAATGTTAGGAATTTTATCTGGTTTGTTAATTTTAATAAGAGGAGAATTTTGGCTTTTGCTGTTTATTCTGTTTATATTTAAGTTAGCCACAGATTATAAAAATTTTAAAAAAATTATTATCAGTATTATTTTATGTTTTGCTGTAGTTTCACCACAAATTTTTGTTAATTACAAAATTTTTAGTAAGATAGTCATCACAAACTCTTCTGGATTTAACTTGTGGAGAGGAAATAGCGCGATACCCAATATAAATGGAGCTACAATTGAAACTTTAGATACTGAAGTAATAAATATAAAAAAAGATATTAAAGATTTAAAATCAAAATTAAAAGAAAATAATCAAATAATTCAATATGAAATTTATCTGGATGATCTTTTTAAAGAAAGAGCTGTCTCTAATATTTTAGAAAATCCTAAAACTTATTTTATACATTACATAAAAAAATTTATAGCTTTTTCAGTATTTAATTTTGAGTCAACTTATCCAAATTATTGGAACCCACTTGTATTTATACCTGAAATATTAGTTTCAATTTTTGCTCTGTTAGGTTTATTTTTAAATTTTTTTTCAAATAAAAAAAATTTTGAAATGATGATTATAATTTTTTATTATTTGACATTAATTCCAATTTTCTTTGTATTGCCTAGGTATAAATTATTCATTTTACCTATTTACTTTATTTATATTGGATATTTTATCTCTTTTTTGATTGAGAAGAATTTTTTCAAAGAAACAGTAAAGTAATGTAAACAAATATTTAGACCCTAGCTCTTTAATTTTAAACTTGGCATCTCCTTTTTTTCTGTTTTTCCAGTCTATATTTATTATAGAATAATTATATTTTCTAATAATAATTTTTAATGGTAATTCTAAAAAAACATTAAAATTTTCTGAAACTATTGGTCTTATTTCTTTAAGAACATCGGTTTTGTATATTTTAAATGCATTCGTGAAATCATTATAATTTTCAAAAAACATTACTTTAGTGATAAAATTAAATATTCGATTTATTATTAATTTTTTTTTTGGATAATCTATAATTTTTGAATTTTTTAGAAATCTTGAACCTAAAACTGCATCTAAATTTTTGTCACTTATTTCATTATAATATCTTACAATATCATTTGGACTATCAGATAAGTCTGCCATAACAATAATACTATATTTTTTATCAGAATTACTTATTCCACAATTAATTGCGCCGCCCAGTCCACGTTTTTCATTTTCGAATATTTTTATTTTTTTATTTTTTTTTGAAATTTGATTAAGAATATTACTAGTATTATCAGTGCTAAAATCGTTTATAATATTGATTTGGTAATCGTGAATTTTTTCACTTATATATGAACATATAGTTTCTATAGTTTGCTCAATATTTTCTTCTTCATTTTTACATGGAATAATAATAGATAAGCTCATTAAATATATAATATAAAATATTAAATTTTATGAAAGTATTGATTGCAGGAGGTTGTGGTTTTATTGGCATGAATTTGTCAATCTATCTAAAAGAAAAAAATATTAAAGTAGTATCAATTGATAATCTCTACAGAAATGGATCTAAATTAAATGAGCAAAAATTAAGTAAATTAAAAATTAAGAACTATAGAATTGATATAAAAAATTTAAATAAGCAGAAAATTGGAAAGTTTGATTTTATAATTGATTGTTGTGCAGAACCTTCAGTCGAAGTTTCAAAATTTGAACTCGATAGAGTAGTTAATACAAATTTGATTGGAACTTTTAATCTTTTAAAAAAAGCAATAAAAGATGGCTCTAACTTCATTTTTCTTTCTTCTAGCAGGGTATATTCAATTAAGCATTTAAGAAGTCTAGTAAAGAATTTAAATATTAAAAAAAAGTTAAATCAAAAAACAGAGGTAAATGAAAAGTTTTCAACTATTTCTCCAAAATCATTATATGGTTTTACGAAACTATCATCTGAAGATCTAATTAAAGAATTATCTTTTACATTTAATTTAAAATATATAATTAATAGATTTGGTGTAGTTTCTGGACCTGGCCAAATGGGAAAAGTAGATCAAGGTTTTTTATCTCTTTGGGTATGGAAACATATTTGTAAAGAAAAACTTTCTTATATTGGATTTGGTGGTTATGGTAATCAAAAAAGAGATGTTCTTCACATAAATGATTTAAATGAGATTATTTACAAACAACTCAAAAAAATTAAATCAACTTATAATGTTTCATTCAATATAGGTGGTGGAAAAAAAAATTTGATCTCATTGAATGAGCTAACCACTTTGTGCCAAAAAATTTCTGGAAACAAGATTGCTATTAACTCTATAAGAAAAACATCTGTATATGATATCCCTTATTACTGCTCTTCAATTAAAAAAGTTTATAAATATTATAAATGGAAGCCTAAATTATCAGTTCACCAAATTGTTGAAGACGTATATAATTGGCAAATGACTGATTTTAAAAAGCTTAGAAGAATAATTAAATAATTTATTAAAATTTGGCTAAACTAAAAAATCTCCATCTAAATAGTGGTTATTTTAATAAAAAATTAATTTACAAAGTAGAATTAATAAGTATAAAAGGCTGCCTGGTAATTTTTGCGAAGGTGTAACACCCGATACCATTCCGAACTCGGAAGTTAAGCCCTTCAGCGCCGATGGTACTTTGTCTTAAGGCATGGAAGAGTAGGACGTTGCCAGGCTAAAAA
>Ga0181568_10001115_pt1 | contig 24812 bp, 9 predicted proteins | sample 101ome_20_FD_133758 | JGI IMG/M metagenome (GOLD analysis project Ga0181568, IMG submission 133758) | Coastal salt marsh microbial communities from the Groves Creek Marsh, Skidaway Island, Georgia - 101404AT metaG (megahit assembly) | ecosystem: Environmental > Aquatic > Marine > Intertidal zone...
CCTGAAGTTCCACTAGTTCCTGAAGTTCCACTAGATCCATTGGTTCCACTAGTTCCTGAAGTTCCACTAGACCCTGAAGTCCCACTAGTTCCACTACTTCCTGAAGTTCCACTAGTTCCACTGGAACCACTAGTTCCTGAAATACCAGAAGATCCAGCATCTAATTCTATAACAACCCCATCAATATCAACTCCTAAATATTTAGTTGCAGAATAATCTTGTTTTTCTCCTTGACCATAACCACTTATTACCAAATAATCCTTAGAGCCGCTTTGGTAAATTATCCCAGTACCTAAAGTATCTTCATCTTTCCATAACGAAAAATAATTTGTTTTCCCAGAACCACCCACTCCCGAAAACACATCTTCTATCATTTTCCACCGAGGGCCTCCTTGCTCAGAACTTAAAACCCAACCACCTGAACCTGTTGTATTTATAGAATCATATAAATAACCACTAATAATAGCATCACCATTAACATGTAAAAGATGCTTAGGTTCTAAAACATTTACGCCAACATTCCCATCATAATCAAAAGTAACATGAGTACCCCCACCGTTTCCAAATTTTAATTGACCAGTAGACCCATCATTTCTTATAGACCAATTAACAGGACCAGAACTTGGACCACTGGAATTACTGCTATAAAGCTCTAATACAGAATCTTCATTTTCAGCAGCAGCTATTCTCGCATAAACAGTATTATCTCCAGATACTTCAAAGTTTCTTGTTTGCCCTGTTGTGCCTACACCAACTAACCCATCACCCTGCCAAGACATTATAGCTTGACCAGAAGCCCAACCATCAGCTACTGGATTTACTGTAGATACATATAAATGACTTTTAGGCCCACTAGCAGTATTAAAATTACCAAAAAAACCAAAGTTGGTGCGACCATCAGTAACAATTCTTTTAAAACCCAACAATCCCTCTTTGTCATCTGTACCACCTAATATGTTAACTTTTGAAGCTAATCCTGATACAGCTCCAGCTAAACCAACTTTCGATGCAGACAATTTAAGCGGAACATTTCTAGCATTTTCAGAATAAGTTAAAAATTCTGCACTACTCCCTAAGCTGCCAAGTATACCAATGCCAAAAGAAGATTCTATACTAAGAGCAGCCGTAGGTCCCGCTTGCGTAGGAGCAATAAACTGTATGCCAGCTACAGTGTTAGGATCAACAATGTTATTGTTTTCAACACCAATAAAAGTTCCACCAGATGGCCCAGTTGCTGTAGATGCTTTAAAATAAGCTACATAATTTGTATATGTTGAAGGCCTTGAATCTCCACCTACATAAAAAGGATATTCAGGATAATCATTAACACCTATCCAACCAGAAGTAAGATGCTGCCTAACAACACTATTTTTTAATGCTGCTGATCCAGCATTATCTGCACCAGTCCATACAGGTAAATATGTACCAGTACCCGATAAAGCATCAACAGTTCCACCACCAAGTTGCCATTCTACGCCCCCAGGAACAGAAGTTAATACATATCCACTTTCTCCTGTAGATCCATATAAATCATATAAAGAACCACTTAAATCTAAATTTCCAGAAACATACATGTTTCCAGATAAATTAAAGTCTCCACTGAAATAAGAATCTCCAGAAACGTGCAATGGATATTCAGGAGTTGCTACATTTAATCCTACATAATTAGAATCTAAATCTTGAAAAAGACTACCAGTAGTTAACGTATCTTCATCTGACCAAATAGAAAAATAACCAGATTTACCGGATCCTCCAACGCCAGAAAGAACGTCTTCAATTGATTTCCATTCTGGGCCACCAGTTTGAGACGTTAAAACCCAACCACTTTGCCCAGTTGTATCATTATAATCATACAAATGACCACTAATAATAGCATCTCCAGAAACATGCAATTTATGCTGTGGAGCTACATCTCCTATTGCCACATTTCCATCACCAGATATTAAAAACCTAGTGAAATCCCCCCTCTTTATGACAAAATTTTTCTCCTCTGCCCCTATTCTTACTGCAGTATTAGTTGCCGAATCAACATCTCTAAAATTAATATAAGCTCCAGTCTCGCTACTTTCAAAAAGAGAAACGCTTTTTTCATCAGAAAAAACATGAAATCTATTAGCAGGAGCCGTTGTATTAATTCCTAAATTTCCATTAAAATCAAAAGTCGCTACATCTCCAACGCTATCATTTTTAAATTTTAAATCGCATTCGTCAGTTCCTTCGTTGTAAATGGTCCAATTCACAGGACCAGTTGGCCCAGAACCACCACCGGCACCAATACTAGCAGCTCTTCTTCCCCCAGCATACAATTCCAGAGCTGCATCATAACCACTAGGAGAAAATATTCTAGCATAAACATTATCAATTGTTCCAGCCGTAGGGCCTGATGGTGCTGCATAATCTCCAGTACCTTTAATTTCTAAATATCTTACTGGATTTGTCGTATTTAAACCAATTCTATATCTTTCATCTTCATATAAAGCAGAATGAATTAATCTAGTTGTGTATTCTTGCCCGGATCCACTAAATTTAGGAATATAACCACTTATCCCAGAACCTCTTAGCTCATCTCTAAAAAATGTATTATATGCAGCATCAATCGCCCCAGTAGTAAAAATTATTGAATCAGACCAATCTGAAGTATTTCTTCCATGCACACTTCTAATTTTTAATTCATAATTTGTTGAATTATTTATTGGTACAATACAATATGGTTCTATTACAGAAACAACAGTAGATTGCCCAGTAAAACCTTCTCCCGTCCCGGTAGGGTAAGCAAAATCTATCCTTTCGGCTATTAAGTTTCCTGTTATTTTATTTTGATATTCGATTCCAGATACATTTCTATTTCCAGTGCTATGATCGTATGTGTAAAACCCCGAGTAAGAGCCTTTTTCTGGATAATAAACAAATTGAAAATTTTCAGGGTCGTAACTATAATTTAAGAAAAGTTTGTTTGTATCTAAAGATCCACCAGATACATATATTGTATCATATTGTTGACTTCCAGTAACAAATAGCTCATATTCACCTGTTGCATATAACCCAGATTTAATTATATTTCTTTTGTTTAATTTTACTACGTGATCTACCCACTGTATTCCACTTAAACCAGAAGGAGAAAAAACTGGACTATAATTCAAACCAGAATAATATCTATTTTTATTAATATCATCATAAAGATCATCAGCTGGAGTCCCTGAGTAAAGATACCCAGTTCCTTGGTCTATGGCTATGATATCATTTTTTGGATAAATATATTGAAAATTTATTTTATTCGGCTCGTATACCTTATCTTTCTCCCCACTTTGAAGAACCGATATTTGATACGTAGTTGTAGAATTATTTTTAGGAGCAGCCCAATGTAAAAACAATTTACTATTAACATGATTATTAAACTCATTATAATCAGATAATATTCCACCAGTTATTATATAAGGTTTTTGCTCAGAATAAAATTGAGATAAAGAGGGCGTTTGTATAAAACCTATATTAAATAAGTTTCCTGTTCCGTAATTATCATGAGGCAATAATTTATAATAAAAATGGTTTTTAACTCCTGGAGAAAACCCCATATCACTATTATTATAAAATGTTTTTTTATAATAAAGAAAATCTGGGTCTTGAAAAGCGGCACCAGTAAATGGTAGAGTAGAATACAAAAGTTCATATTTATTAAAAAACTGTAAATTAGAACCTTTGGGATAAAAAGATATTTTTTTATCAATGTTAACATCTACACCAGTCAAAGACGCTCTTTCGTATTTCAATCTTGCTACTACAGAAGTGTTATTATCATTTAAATCTACTAATGACAATCTCAATGCAAAATCAGTCAATTTTGAGGGTTCATTAAAAACCTGAGAGGATAAAGTTTGTAAATTAAAATTATTTTGTTCTATATTAAACGAATTAGCAGCTCTAGATAAAATGTAAGAATTTAAAACAAAACCATCTACAGTCATCAAATCCAACGTAAGACTTTTGATATATCTTACATCTTCTAACGAATCTTGTGTTTCAGTGTTATAAAACTCCCATTTAATAACATTTTCATGAAAATTATTTAAAACCCCACTAATAGAAGAAGTGACAGGAATAGAGCTATTATAAAACGTATCAGCTTCCGTAGTAAAAAAATTTCCAGTTAAATTTCTTATTCCTACATTGAAATTTTCAATTTGTGACTCGTCGTTAAATAACATTATAAAAGCTCCTTGTTTTTACCTATTCTATACACTAATGTTTCAAGCGTTACATTTTCTCGTATTTTGTTAGGTATAGCTATATTAAAAGTCTCTTTAACATCAGTTTTATACCACCTAAATGTAATTCTTCTCCCACATATTATAAGAGAAACTAACAACCCTTCCGTTTCATCAAATTGTTGTTGCGTTATAGCCCCTGACCTCAAAGCTTGATTTAAAGCTCGTGATGGATTAAATATATAAGATCTAAAAATTAAATCAAAACTTACTCCTATAGATTTTTCGGCTTGTACATAGTGATCTACAGGAGCTTGAAAAGGTTGGGAGCCGTCATTTCCATTAAATAAAGCTCTAAAAACAGCACGTCCTGCTTGTTCACTTACTTTATCTGCTGCATCTAAAAGTTCTTGAGGCTGAAAGTCTGATTGAGATAAAACTTCTAAAGAATTTTCATCTTCCACAAGAGTTGGCAACTCTAAAGCTTCATTAAAATCAATGTGATCAAATTTACTTCTATTATATTGTGTTGCTTCTATTTCAAATTCAAAATCAGGTTTTTCTTTTATAGAAGACACCCTAAAAGGTAAATTGTAATTTAAATCAGATCCGACCGCTTCCTCAAAAAACCATAAAGTAAATCTTTGTATCTGCGCAAAAGCTTTTCTATCTTTTTGGTTTGTAATGAATACTTTTATTTGAGTCCTAAAATCATCATCAGTTTCAGAAATTTCGACTTCATCTACTTTCAAATAGTGTATATAAGACTTTTTTGTTCCTTTTATTTTAGCTTTTTCAAATTCATCCGTAGTAGAAGTGACAACCTGAAAACCAACAATATCATTAGGTTGTATAAAATCATATCTATTGTCTAAAGTAATTATATGACCAATAGACGGATCAAACTGTGTCCTAACCACCCTACCAGCTTTAGGACCAGCAGTTTTAAATCTATCTGAAATTGTAATAACATCTCCTACATCTAAAAATAAAGCTTCTTGGCTAGTTGTGAAAGATACTAATTCTGTTTCTACTTGATTCGTTATTAAGAACCATTTTCCAACTCTTCTAGCTTGCCCTATTGAAGTTATACCAAAACCTAAAATTTCTTTTTCTATATATCCATAATCTCTAATAGCTTTATAATCTTCTACATATACAGTTTTATCTCTATAATTATCTGATGCATCACTATAGGTAACTTTACAAACAGTAAATTTTGTATCTCTACCAGCACTAAAATAATTAAAAATTCCATTCTTTACATTAGCGTTTGTAAAAGAATAAACTGGATCTTTTTTCTTATCTGTTGTAACGTTAACTGAAAAATTATTCCAATACGAGATGCCTCTAAAACAAGAAGCAATATTATTTATCAAATCAAATATTTCAGTAGGGTCTTGTAAATAAATATTGCAAGAAAATCTTGATTCTAATAAATTTGAAAATCCGCGTGAATTAAAAACAACGCTCATCTCAGCTGATTGTGTAATATAATTATCTGAAACATATCTAGGTATTACAGGTAACTCGCTATCAGCAAAATTCATATTGCTATAATTTTTATCCCCCCTAATAAAGGCTGCTACTTGATAAACAAATGTTGTTGCTTGTGCACCTAATGAAAAAAATGTCGCATCACCACGATTAACATTAAGTCTGGGAACATCACGACCATAAGGATTTTTATTTTTTGCAGCCGAATAAATCGGACCCATAAATTCTTGTTCAGTGATGGCTCCTTTTCCCAAACCTGACCTTAATTCTGTTATATACCTTTTAGCACCATCAAAAGAACCCATGATTTTTTCAGCTCTTATTAGTTTTCCTACAGTAATATTCGGAGAGCTAGGATTAGAATCTAATATTACAGCTTCATAATTTTTATATTCTATCTCGCCTTCATCATTTGTATATCCTACATTTATAATAGATACTACGTAAATCCGATAATCCACATTAACGGATGGGTCGTTTATAGAAGGAAATGCAGCACTCCACTGCCTAGCAGCCAGACTTTGATCACCAGATAACGGGTTTGCAAACCAAATGTTATTTGGATTTATCGTTCTGACTTTTACTGGTTCATAAAGACTTCTTCCTCTAGTTTGAACTTTTTCGTCACAATATTTAGCTAGTTCATAAATCGACCATTTATTTAAATACCATGAATCACTAGTAAATCTTCCCACTCCATATCTATTATTAGTTACTATGTCATATAAAATCCAAGCAGGGTTATTAGTCCATTGAAGGCTTGAACTGAAATTACCATCCCATTCCCCAAAATACGTTTTTGTTTCTGCATCATAATTATTAGGAACTTTAACCTTCAAAAGTTTCATCATATAACTTCTGTTTGGTACTTGAGAAACATTTCTCGAATCAATAATATTATGTATATAAGCGGAATTAGGGTAACTAAATCTAGATTTTTGATACTCAGTAATTTTGACTAAAGTAAGATCTCTTTTATCTCGTGTATAAGTCATAGGTATTTTTTTAGATATATTAAAAACCTTAATTATAAGAACTCTGCTCTCAATTGCGTCTACTAAATTTAAATTTAAATCAAATTCATAAGGAGAAGTACAACCTCCTGATAACCTAGCAAGAACAATAGCAAATGGCCTGTCATCACCTAAATACGATATAGTAACTGCTATATCTTGGTCTTTTGCTATAAGGGCTCCGTTCTTTTTTCTCATGTGGTATAATGCGCCTTGTTGAAAAGTAATACTTACATATCCTACATTCATATCATTAACTTCATGAGCAACACCAAAACCTCTTCTAAATGTGTCATCATCTAATAATTTTTCTATATCCTTAAATTCTGCGTTACCTCCATAAAGAATAGGATACCTATCGTCTTGCCTAAGGAAAACAAAAGGCCTATTAGTCATGTCAGGTAAGGGGCCTGGAGCAATGTCTCCTGCACTAGCAAATATAGCTGAAAGAACGGTATCAGAAACAAAGTCCCTTCTCACAGGATATAGTTTTTTACTATAGTCAGTCATTATTCCGACATTAAAAGGGCTAAAAGGGATATCACTTATGTTTGTCCCAAATCTGGTATAAGCCTCATCTTCAGATTCAGCAGTTGAAACTTGACTATCACCGAAACTATAACCTGCGTCATACCTTATAGAAACTCCGTTCCAATTGATTTGATTTGTATAAGTATCTTTAACTGGAATATCATTATAAAAAACGGCTTTAAATATTTCTTCACTGCTGTCAATACTTTCAATCGTAGGATCAATATCTATGTCAAATCCCATATCATCTACAAACCCTCTAATAGGCCCTTCTCCTATCAAGTCTGTAATTACCATCTTGGAAGCGGACTCTAGTAGAGATGTTGCTGCTTTTTTCTTAAATCCGAAAATTTTCCCTTGATTGCATTGACTAAGTAAATAATCTCCAGGAGTAGGCTCTAGATTCAATGTCCTCCTCATATCGGACGTCCCTTGGGTATATGGTTCGGACGAAAAGACTGAAGCAGACGGTCGAAAAGGTCTGTTATTTCTATTATTAGAATAAAATGTATCTGCCATAATATTATTAAGTTGTGGCTGATGTTGTATCAAAAGTGTATTGTGTCACATTTACCACAGGGGGAGCTATCCTTAACATTCCGTAACCCAATGGAACAGGAGTATTTCTCGCCGCCGTATTGACCTTGCCTTTTAATATGTACGAAGCAGTTTTGACATTTTTAGGGTCATCTTGGCCCATCATTTTTGCCATTAAATAAGAAACAGCCATACTTATAGCTATCATAATTATCACTTTAACAACAAAAATTACTATACTAACTGGATCTGCTAATGCAACTACAGGTATAACTTCTATTTTTTTTGCGTTTTTAAAAGCGTGTTCTAGATTATCTGCTTCGATTGTTTTACCGTCTATGACAAAAAAACATCCTGTTAATTTTTTTTTCATCAACTTTCGAAATTTTCTATAGATAGGTACGTTAGCCTGAAGATACTGACAAACTTCAAACCAAGAACTAACTTCTAAAAATCTAGGCTCCTTGCCCAACTTCTTCAAAATTCCATAAAAAACTATCTCTTTCATTTTTATTATTTACACTTAAAAATTTGTGTTTATCTAATACATATACCAAAATAGGTAAATCATAAACTTCTACAAAATTTAAATCAGACTCAGACAGCTCATCGCTAAAAAGGTGAGAATGAAAACAAAAAAGAATATCATCTTTTTTATTAATTATGTCTAGATAAAAATCTGGCCCAGGCACAAAAAAGTTTGAATTTAATTCTAATGGCTCAAAATATTTTATATCAAAATTTTTATTAACATACCCTCCCGCCTCGAAAGGATCATTTCTGTGGCAATACTTAGCTATTTTAGTATATAAAAAATTATGTTCTGTATTCATAAGGTCTAGTTCCAGGAAAACCACCGTAAGGTAATCTTATAGAAGATTTATCTACGTCTCTAGGAGCACTAATCTCCCACCTTAACCTGCATCCATAAAGATTTTTTGCGCATTCATCTTGAACCCAGTATTCTCGATTAAGCTTAGGGTTTTTATTTGCTGAACTAGTATGCGATTTAAGACACACAAACACAGATTTTATACCATCATTGCTTGATTCTTGCACAATTTCTCCCTCAAAATCATAAGCGAAAATAAGCTGCATATAAACATAATTCCCTGGAGCATAACTTACCCCTGGTTGCCACTGACCTCTGTTTGACAGATTTAATCTATAATCTGTAAGGAACGTTTTATTTTCAGCATCAGCGATTGGTTCCCCTCCAAATCGAGCCGGAAATCCGCTTTCCGTTTTAGCGAAATTTTTTCTACTACCCCAACAACATCCTTCACCTCTATAAAAAAAATCGCACAAATTATCATTTATTTTTCTAGCAGGAAGCCTTAAGTTTTCTAAATCTAAAGGAGACGCAAGCTCTAACTCAACTTGATATTTATTCTCTAATTTCTTTTTTGCTATTATATAAAATTCTTTAAAATATTCTTTTCCATAACCTGAACTTTCATTAAATTTATTTATGTAACCCCAAAAAGGGTTCAAACCTTTTGGAAAATTTACATCATCAATATTTTGAAGCATAACTTTTTTTCTTGTAACTTTTGATTTATTTAAATTATCTTTGTTTTTTATATATTTAGTTACTATACTATCTATGTTTGCAATTTTTATGGTAGGCCTGGGCGACGATCCTGCAGCATTTTGCTCTGACCCTTCGAACTCTATCGGACAAGGTAAATATTCTTTTCCATGAAAAAATATGCTTTTATCAAAATTTTTTCCCGCATGAAGATATAAATATCCAACCGATACATCTATATAAACCTCAAAAAGCTCTAAAAAAGTATCTGGGTTTAATGTTAATATTGATTTTAAATCTGATACACTCATAAATTTATATTTTTATTCTGTTTAGTCCTCTACGGTACCCATTCTTCCCCAAAATATTTCAGTACTTTTAGTTCCTCCTTTATAATATGTTCCTGTATTAGGAATTTTTTCTGCCTCTGGAAAAACATAAGTTTCCTGCCTTAGATTGTCTCTATATAAGTACTTTCCAACCCCTGGTAATATTTCTGAAGGAAATGTAGACCCATTGACATAAAAAGCTTGAGGACTAGGATTATCTACTGTACCAAAATTACCATCTATGTATTTTCCAGTAGCAGGGTTGCAAGCTCCTAAGAAAAGCTTTCTTTTTGAATATTTAGCAGTTAAATTATCAAGGATTACATCTATAGCATTTTCCATTGTATAATTTGATTGCTTATCTCCTATATTTGTATAAGTAACAACGTCGTATATGTTAAATTTTAAACAATCCCAAAAGTAACCTGAACGAGTAGTTCTCCTATCTATTTCTAGATATTTTCCTGTACCCTTCGTCGCTAATTGAGTTTTATTAATGTAATTTCTTCCCGTAAGTAATGAAAGCGGAGGACGGGTTTTGCTGTTCCAGTACGTTAATTTATCACTACGAACAAAGCCCTCATCAGCAACAAAGTCGCCATTTGAAAGATCAGGATAACTATTCATTCTACACCAATTATTAATGTATAGAAATTGTGATTGGCCTACCTTTAAGTTATCGGCTGTAAATCCTCGATCTCTGGTTTTTTTGCTAAACCAATCGCGTGTCAAAAGGTTTTCTTGTTTATAACCCACATCATCGCAACCCCAAAAATAAGTATTTGTAACAGTATTATAACCTTGATATATAATACTTAATTTATTTTTATTCCAAACTCTCTTTTCATCAAAACCAGAATAAGCTCCAATATCATAATCAGATCTCTGCTTAGTTCTTTCTATGTATACATTTCTTTGTCTTTTAAATGTGGCTTCTACGATGGCTTGATTCAAATTAAATGTTTCTCTTGTCCTAAGTGGATATACGCCCATTAAACTATATGGATCACGAGGATCTGCTGTAAGATCACTCAAAGCAGCTCCAGTATAATTCGTTGGTTCCCTTTGCCACATTTCAAATGAAGGCATATGTGACCAATCAAATTCTCCGCATGTATCACTATATAATCTTAAAACATTTTTAGATTCTCTTATTGCAGGATTCACTCTAAAAGAATCGTTTGGACTAACCCATCTACCGACTTCTAATCTAAGGGCATTATATTCATTATACTGAAGCCAATGACTTAATTGTTCACAGCCACCACTAAACCCAGTTTTAGAAAATGAAGAGAAAGGAAAATTACAATAACTAGCCCCATTCATAACATCAGAACCCATAAAATAAGGCTCACCATTAGTCACATCAAAATTTGCAAACTTTGCATCCTCTGCCCACCTGGTAAATCTTTCTCTTGAAGGCACAGGAGGTTGTACATATTTATTATAGTACATCTCGAAATTACTATCCATATAACCACTTAAAAATCTTCCCGTATCCCTCTGCTCATATAAAAAAGTATTCAACGGATCAGAATTATCTAACAAAAACCATTTTAAATTACTATACCCATTTCCACCATCAGTAAGGAAGTATAGATCATCATTCAAATTATTTAATTGCTCTGTGTAAGTATATTGACGTCCAGTACGAGGGTTTAATAAATCGGGATCTAATTTTCTATCTTTATCATCATAATCTAAATCTACCACATAAAATGTTAATATATTGTCATAGCTTAATTGGTCTTTTTCTTCAATACTCATTCGATACCAATCTATTGCTCCTGATAATGGAATTCTTATATGCCCACTACTGGGAAGTTGATAATAAACATGTTTATCACCTCCAGAAAACATATCTGCCCCAAAAAAACCCACATTGTTATCGTCCATTAGAACGGTTCCATCAGCAATTTCTCCACTATTACCACACATAAATATAGCTGCGTCAGCATTACTTATAACAGAAGTACCTGTTCTATAATCACAATATCCATAAAAATGGTCCCCCGACCAATCAAAAAGCCTAATATTGTTTTGAAATTCTTTTGCGCCACCACTACCACTTATATAAATACTCATCCCTGTATAATTATATTGTGGATAAAGATCAAAAAGATCAACAGCGTTTTGATATCTTAAATTATTTACTATAATTAAATTAGTTGAATGATCATAAGTAAAATTACAAGGGAAAGCGAAATTTGGAGTCAATATTGGGGTGACCCTTCTTATGTTTTCTGCGTATACACCATAAGCATTAGAAATTTGTATACTGTCATTCTGAATATTAAATACATCAGTCGGGAACTCAGGAATATAATTAAAATTTATTTTGCTAGCCATTAGAGTAGCAGGAGTTGAGCTGTTATACCTTTTTCCTGTTACATATTTTATAGCAAATCCTGCTTCAGAATAGTATTGAGATGCTGGATCCAGAAAATCTCCTTCAGAATCAACATAATTAGTCCTACTCAGAATTGCCCCTGTTGCAAAAAGCCCAAAATCTACTAAATAACCTGGCCTACGAACGACGTAAGGATTTTCAATCCATTCATAAGCACTCCCCTGCCACCATTTTGCTGTTTGTTTATTTATTTCATATAAATTACGATTAAAAACGTTAGTATATCTGTCAGCTTTAAAACTATGTAAAAGATAATTTAACTCTCCCGCTTCTAAAAATTCAGGATCTTCATCATCTTCATCTTCTGCATCTTCTTCTATAGTAGCAGGTAGTCTCAGAACATCATCTTTAAATCTATACCAAAAAGGGGGCTTACCTCTTTCTCCTAAATCCCCACCTTTTCCCCCTTTAAAAAGGAACCATGAACTGCTGTTAGTATTTTCTTGAGGCGCTGAGTCAACCACTATAGGTATAGATTTAACTTCAAGCCCCTCAACAGAAAGTATGTCGTTTTTAATTAAGAATGGCATTTTATATTATATCTTTGTTTTTAAATTTTTTTAATTTATTTTATAAATCGCTGACTACAGTACTACTTTCTGATTTTGATTGCGCTTGTATGTAAAAATTATCTTGAAGCAAAAAAGGAACAGCCAGAGAGTACCCTTCAGAACCAAATTGGCTTGTAGGTGCTTCCACAAAAATTTTAGTATCTATATTATCAACTGCTGAACCGTCAAAGATTTGTGAAGGGTAAGAATACTGAATTGTATCAATTATTTCATCTTGTGGATTAAAAGTTCCTGCACCAAAACCTCCATAAATTTGAAATTTTGGATCTTCAAGCGTACCAAAAAAAACATTTTGAAAATGCCCTGTATTCTTCAGTCTTGTATCTATCGAACTGCTACTCATCCCAAAAAGCTGATTAAATCTTGTTATATCATCTGCTTGTTCACCTTGTTCATAAGTCCTCGCAAAAGAAAATCTATTTTCTTCGGTAACAGGTGTCTCTAACCCTTCTCTTATAGGTGTAAAAAATTTATAAAAAGAACCCGAAGGTAGACTTATTCCTCCCCCTCCTCCTCCTGCTATAACAGTAGAAGAATTTACATTAAAATCTATACTTCCCGAAGCATTAATATAGATTGCGCAGTTTCCATCTGAATCGCTCCTTCCAGCAGCGCCTATAACTGCTGTATTTTGCAAGAAAATAGTTAAACCGTCGTCTATATCAGTGTAATCTCCCGTTATAATCAAAGCTCCCGTATGAGTATTATCTGGCCCTGCAGATCCAATTACTGTTCCATTCAGAAAAATAACATTAACCCCAGAATAGTAATGCAATCTGTCTCTAAAAGTTCCATTTTGTCTTATAACATCAAATATATCAACATTATATAAGTTAGTATTATAAACAACAATATTTTCTACATGTCTTCCCCAATTTAAAGGAATGGGATCAGGAGTCCATCCTGAAATCACTTCAGGATTAGTTAAACTATCTATTATTCCATACCCACCGGTAGCATAAGTATTTTGTGATGAAGCGCTATAAGTAATATTTTCTCCTCTTACCCTAATATAATAAGTTCTAAGCTGTTCTACGTTATTAATCGTAGCTTCATATGAATGATTTAATCCACTTAAATTTCCATATATACCATCAACTATGGAAGGATCTAATCTTTCTACATCTACAGTTGATCCTGTTGCTGCAGCAAAATCATCCTGTTCGCTCATCTCATAACTAAAACGCTCGAAAAAATATCCAGTGGGAGGAGGTCTCCAATAAAGTTCTGTGCTTAATACGTCAGTGTCATAATCATATGATGGATAAGCTTGAACATAATTAGGAAAACCTAACCAACTAGAATTGGGACCTGTAGCAAAATAAGTAGAAGGGTTATCTGTTTGAATTGCGTCGGATCTTCCTGTCAATTCAATAATTACATCTGGGCCTCTATCTCCAAATTTTATCGCATATTGTTTTAGTGGTAATTCACTTCTATACCTAAATGGTCCACTTATAACCGGAACTAATTCTTCGGCAATATCTTCTGCAGTATATTCGATATCAGTTAAATAATAAGTAAAAGTAATTACCCCCGAAGACCCAGGAGGAAACTCGTTTTCAATTAAATTTTCTTGACCATGATCAAATATATCTATGTATTTATCTGATTTTTTATCAAAAATTTTATATGTAGATACATCTTGATTATCTACAGCTGTAAAAGTTATAACATCACTGCCACTATTAACAAAATATAAATCTTTTGAAACAGCAAACCCAGAAGGAACGTAACCAAAATCAAACCCATCTTCTGGAGTATAAACAGGGCCTTCTATATTATAATCAGTAAAGCTTTCTACATTAAAAATAGGTGGATCAGGAAGCCCATATACCACTTCAATAAAATTAGCACTGATAGTATTATTATTTTTAAAGTTGTAAGTATGGCTCCAATTTGGACAGACAAAGTTTTTGATTCCCGTAAAATTCGGTACTCCCCCAAATTCAAAAACATCTTTTCCTTGGTGTTCTTCTAGGTAATGCAACAGAGCTTTAGCTTCTTTATCTGATCTATTATTGAATTTTAAATCTAAAACTAAAAGGTTTGCATTATTTCCATCTAGCTGGTATAAATAAAACTTGTCTAATAAATTTTTGTAATTTCTAGATTTCGTATCAACGCTATTAGACATGTCCGGTTTAAAATAGAACTGCTTAGTAAATTCTGAACTTTCGTATGGATATCTAGCTCCAAACGAATAAATTCCAGTCATATACCAGCTTTTTATAAGATTAGCTCCCCCTTCAGTTAAATAAACATAATCATGTCTTCTGTATTCTTTATCAGTTTTGTAAATTTGATCTGACGTATTCGGTATTAATAAACCGTCCCAGTATGTAGTAGACAAAAAAGGGCTATCAAAATTTACAGTTACTTTATTTGAATTAGCATAAATGTAATTCGTATTTACATTTTCTATGTAGCCTGGAACTCTTCTAGAATAAGGAGGAAACAAGCTTAAATTTATTATCTTCTGGCCTTCAGAAGGATTTTCCTCGGAAAGCAAAGCGTTTGATTCATAAAAATGAACTATACTTTTAGCTTCTAAATCAGTAACTCCATCAAAATTAAGCTGAGCTTTTAATGTGAGTGAATTTGTATTTCTAGCTGCATTATATAAGTAATTATCTCCGAAATAAATTGAATATAAATTACTTTGAAAAGAAACAGTAGATCCGTAAGTCGGGGTGTAAAACCATTCTTGAGTCCAATACCTTTTGCCTCCCTCGGCATCAGGTCTAGTATAAAAATAAGCATCATCTCCTGAAATGTTTTGCAAACAATAATAATATCCAGTTTGAAAAGGCCGATTAACGGTTTCAGTTACTCCGTTTTGAGTATGAGTAGCAACAGGTATTCCCGTATAGTAAACAGGCTGATACCTATAAAAACCAGCACCTGTCTCATAATAAGGAATATCAGATAAATTTATATTAAAATCATTTACGCTTTTCATTATTATATGGATTGTGGATTAGATGTATCATAACCACATTTATTTTCAAGGTCTGATATAACCTCCCAATCTACAAATATATTATATGCAGGAGCATTTTCTGCTTGAGTTTGAGTTAGTGTTTCATTATTATCTGCAAAGGTTGATACTATAGTTAATTCTTCGAAATCTAATGCATTAAACTCCCCTACAGAAACAAAAGCTTGACAAAATGTTAATTCTTCTTGTGGAACTTGGGAGGAAGTCGCCTCCCCACACTCACACTCATGATTTTTAAATTTAGCAAATGCAATTAAAGCCCGTTCACTCACCTGTTTCACATCCCTCTGAAAGCTCCCCTCTTCTTCAGAATAAGCAAAAACCTGCCATCTTGTTGTTGTAGTATTGTTACACTGTTCAGGTATTGTTATATTACAATCCTCATCCTTATAATGCTTACTTCCCACATCAGAAACAGATACATTTTGAGCGCTTTCTCTTACCCCAATTTTTCCCATATATGTATAATTATCGCTTTTTGGTAATTTCCAATCTCTTTTTTCGCTGTTTTCTGGTCTTATTAGATACATAATATCCCCATTAGCCTGATCGATAACTGGCACAAATTCTCCGTCATCATTCATAACCCCTAAATAACCTGCTACTCTAACTTCTGAATCTTCTCCCCAGTTTTCTAACTCTATGGCAATACTACCATCTGCGCAATCTATCTGTGATGATATATTGTTTCTAACATAAAAATTTTTATATTTTATTTCGTCATCCTCTAAGTCGTTTGGATCTTTCTGGCTTACTTGACCTTGACAATCAGGATGATCTGGGAAATCTAAACAATTCATTTGACTGCTTCCGTTTTGGCTACCACCACCACAATCATCGCAACCTCCACCGCCTCCGCCTCCATCGCCTCCGCCTCCCCCACCCGGACTAGGATTCCAGCCCCCATAATCCCACCCAGGAGGTGGATACGGTTCTCCTGGATCTCTTCTAATTCTTTCTTCGTCTGGTTGATCTACTTCTGGATCAGGAGTATCAGTTAATTGAAGCGGAGTATCGTATGGAGGAATAGTTGGAAATCGTCTTATTGTTTCAATTGTTTGTATGGCTTTTATGGCGCCTTTTCCAAATTCTCCAGCCCCGATTGAATAATTTTGATCTACTATCTTTCCTAAAAAAGTTAATCCCACAAGCTCGCCCTCCCGATCTGAACTAGAATTAAGATATCTAAAAGTCACCTCGAAATGAGCATCATTACCTCTATAATCTAATATTTTGTCAATATTACTTCCCTCAAGAGACATTTCAGCTTTGATATCTTCAATAGCAACTCTAGTTGGCACAGTTGAACCTATTTTTCCATACGGCGTTCTTTTTATTCTTAAAGAATAATTAAAATTAGTAAAATAAGAAGCGATTTGAGCGCCGTAACCTAATTTTACACCAGCGCTATCGTATATTTTCAAACTACCCTCAGTAAGTTTTCCATCAATAGTATCTGGCAATATTGTTTGTAAATGTTTTATACCATGAAAAAAAACAAATCTTGCTTTCATACCAATAGGCTCAAAAGGCCTGATTGTATAATCTATACTTTCTAAATACCCATATATAAAAACAGTATTAAAACTAATTTTTACAGGCACCTCTGTAGCCCCTTCTGCCGTTAAATAATCAGGAAGCTCTCCTGTTAAATAAAAATCTAAATCCACATTGCCCTTAATAAAACTAGTCGGAGCATAACCAATAAGCCTTCCGTCATTTCCAACACTTTCAGCTAATGCTGTATTTAAAGATAAAGATATTCTTTCTGCAGGAAAAATATCTCCATTTAATCTTAGAGAGTTACTCTCAAAGACTAAAAATCTTCCTCTATTATTTTGATAAGATACTGCCATTTAATCTACCGTGTAAGAAACCGTGGACATTATCGTAGAATTTATATCTGTAGCTGATCCCCCAACTTGACATATTCTATATTGAACCAATTGACCTTCTTGAAAAGTTGGATTCCCTGACCAAGTTTCAAAAGTGAAAACTGTCCCTGCTGCATTTACACTAGTGAGAGCGAATTGAGCAACTACACCGTTAGAAGGTAAAGTGACAGGCGCAGAAGCAGCAACCGAAGAAAAGCAGTCTAATTCTCCATCTACGCCCCCAGATGAAGCATCAACTATTGATATCTCAAAACGAGCTCCTGCTGTAAAATGCGTTAAACTAGTATCTGCTGTTACTATTTTTATTTTTTCTACCTGGCCAGCAAATGGCGCTAATCCATATGGAGGATTGCCTGTCCCAGCAACACCAGCATTAGCGTCTGTTGTAGAATCTGGATTAAAAGGATTTATATAAATATTACTAGAACGACATTGAGTTTGATAATTTTGTGTAAATTTACCTTTAGAATAACTTGAATTTGTTGTATAAGAACCTTTAATGTCTAAATTACCATCCCAGTCAAACATATGGGTATTTTGCGAAACTATATAATTATCAGTATTATCCCCAGAATTTATAAACATGTATTTTCTTTCAAAATCACATCCAAAATAAAATTGATTTTTATTTCCAGATTTATAACTAGTTCTTATAAATTGAACCGGACCAGATACCGGATCTCTTTGTAAAGAATATACTAGATTTAAAGTTTGTTCCACAGAGCTAAACCTATTAGCCAGTGAGTTTCCACTTACATCCAAACTATAAACTGGAGGATTTCCGCCTATACTAACTTTTTTAGAAGATAAATTAAATATAACTCCATCAGCGTTAGAATAAGAAGAAGGAGATTTGTTTCTACCAAAATATAAAGTATTAACACCATCAAATGTTAAAGAAGTATTTAAATTAGATCCTGATTTTTGAAAAAATAAATTAGGAAAATTATAATCAATCAGCGTTTGAGTTCTATACGTTGTATTTTCAGTAGGTGCATTTGTTACTTCTAATCTTGAAACAGGAAACCTTTCTATATTTCCTATCCTTGTGTTTTGATTATGACTAGACACAAAAACAGCCCCACTTAACCCTAATCTAGTTCCCGTTGCAGCATTATTTCCTGAGAAAAAATCTATATCAAGATCGCCATCAGATTGAATCCCCAAGCTAGTAAAATTAATGTTTTTTGAATTAGTGCCATCATTTATCGTTGTTCTTATGTTATTTTGAGCGTAAATCTGTATATTTGTATCAGTATCGCAACCTGTAGCTTCATATCCAAAACCATCTGATATAAAAGTCCCACTTCCACTGTGGAAGTATAAAGGAGGAAAAGTCAAAGCTTCCCCTGTCATCCAAAAATCATTTATAGTGTTTTTTCTAAAGCCATATGAAGCATTTGGAGAATAAAAATATAACGATTGATTTACGTCTTGTGGTCTTAATCCCATATAAACATCAGATCCCGAAGTTCCAGCGACCTCAAGGTCGAAAAGCGGAGTAATAGGGTCATAAGGCTGGTTGGTAGGTCCATAAAAAGACCCTATTCCTACTCTTTTAGTTGTTTGTTTTACAGTTATCGCATGACTATCTGTATCGCTTCCAATACTTAAATCTGATCCTGTAGCTCTAATTTTATTTAAATTGCTTTTAAAATCTTCAAATGTTATATTATAAGAAGTTATATCAAATTCACTTATAGGCATCAAATAACTATTACTTATTGTTGATACCGTGCTTAGACTATCTATTCTTTGAGCCATATAGTATATTACACTTTCTATTTAATTTTTAAATATTATAAATATTGATACAGAGTTGTATTGCTGTTTGGGTTATTCAATAAACTTTTGTAGCTTATTTTTACCTCTGAAATGCCGTCTACAGAGGAAGAAAAATCTTGAGATATTATTTTAGTATTAAAACTCGAAAAAGACCATAATTGACTTATTTGATAAATTGTATCGCTTAATAAAGTCAAAAAAGTTCCATCAGGTAAAGTTAGCTCATCTCCAGGCGCAGTTATAAGAACATTTTCATCATAAACAATGCCTTTAACATTAATAGAAAATGCATCAAAATTTTTATTTATTAAATAATCACTTACTCTTTTTGACTGGTAATCATCGACTTCCATAGTAAACGAAGAAGTGACTTCAACAGGATATCCTATACTTACCTGAACAGCTTGAGGAACCGTTAATCTATCTCCATATGCATACGCAACTAATTTAGGGACATTCACGTCTACAGAAAAATTTTTAACTCTATTACTTGTAGAACCGTGACAAGAAACAGATATGTCACTAGGCCTAACTATTTTTTTGTTAGAATCGTCTTGATATGGCCCTTGGTAATTCATATATCCAGCCACTTCTGGATCTCCTGAACCCAGATCCCCGTATACAGTTATCCCTAACGTAGAGACAGGCGTCTGCCCATAATCTACAGAGTAAGAATATGAAGTTAAATGACCTTCATCAAAACTTATCATTCTATTACCATAAAGAAGGCTTCCTCTTATAGATCTATTTATACCAGTATAATTTTGAAATAAATCCACAAAACTAAGATCTCTTGTTACTGAAACATTAGCTTGAGGAGCTCCTGCAGTTATTTGGCCTATTGAAGAGCTTCCTAATATATTAACAGATTTAAAATTAGCACTACTACTAAAAGAAATATTATTTACCCCTTTTAGCTTTATGCCTTGCATATATACATTTTGATTATAATTTGTATAAGCGTTTGCCATTTTTATGATTTGCCTTTAGTAGAAGAAAGCATGCCACCAGATCTTTGCTCTTTATTTAAAACTTCCATTACAACACTTTTTATTTTTTGCGATAAATTGAAAGCTTTTTCACTTTCGCTTTCTTTAGATCCCACACCACTATCCTCACTCTTTTCTTCTGACGATTTTCCTGTTGAAGATTGATTGTTTACTGTTATATTTACAGAAATATTATTTGTAGAGCTAGATGAACTGTCCGATTCAATAGGCCCAGCATCCATACCTCCTCCAACTAAACCCCCTTCTTGAAAACGTGCCAAACCAGCATTAACCTTATTTAAGCCACCAACACCATATTTTCTAACAGCTTTACTGTTAACTATATATTCACCACCAGCTAACATCGCAGGAATAGAATCTGTTAATCTATTCCCATACGGAATATAACCTCCTTTGTTTGCTTTTATTAAACCTCCTCTTTGCGCTACACCAAAACCACCACTAAAAATATCAGCAGACAAATTTTGTGATGTTACAGTATTACTAAAAGGATTTTTAGTTTGAAGCCCCGAAAAAGTTTGTTTAGTCACTCCTCCACCTAAATCGCCTCCAGAGGTACTAGTAGTACCTCCAGAACCTCCAGCTCCAGAACCTATAGCTCCTACACCAGCGCTAACGCCCATCATTATAGCTGTAGTTATTGCTTGACGAATCAACGCTTTTCTTTTTTCTTTTTTTGCTCTTCTTTTTGCATCTCTTCTTGCTGCTATTTCTTGCTGTTGTTTTCTGTATCTTTTAATATAGACATCATTATCTAGAGCGAATCCCGAAAGACGATCACTATCTGCTGCAAGATTTATAGTTGCAGAAGCATCAAAATTCCCTCCTTTAAGATCCATTAAATCCACAGTTTTAGATAATTTAGCTTCTCCAGTTTCTTTTATTCTTGCTGACGTAACTTTACCTCCACCTTCAAAACCTGGAACTTTTGCTGAAATACCTGAAGTTAAACCAGCATTTTCTGCGAATCTGGGCATCATACCGAAATTAAGCGCATCAATCGCAGATGGACCACCCATACCTTTAACAGCATTTCTATTTAAAACGTACTCTCCGTCTTCCAGCAAAGCTGGATTTTTATCACCTATTCTTCCCCCAGAAATATACATACCATTTTGAGCTCTTATAAATCCACCTCTTTTAAACATCATAGTCGATGCGCCACCGCCCATGCCACCACCCATGCCACCACCCATGCCACCACCCATGCCACCACCCATGCCACCGCCGCCTCCAAACAAACCTCCTAATCCTCCCATAATTCCCCCCATCATCTGATTAGCTATGTTTTGCATTAGCATGTCGTTCATCTTTCCAAGAAAAGAAGAAGCTGCATCTAAAAGTCCATCTTTAATACTTTTAGTGCCATCAGCAGCAGATTTCATTGCATCGACCAACCCATCCCTAAAAGCCATAGTAGTATTTTCTGTAAACGTGGCAGGAAATTCGTCTAATTCTTGTTGGATTCTACCTTTAGCTCTTTCAAAACCTCCTTTAGCAGTTGTTCTTGATTCTACTTGAGCTTTCCTTAGCTGTCTTTGCCTTTCTAGCTCAGCATTTATTTCTTTTTCTCCCTGCTTAATTTGATCTTGTGCTGCTTTTAAATTTTCAACTTCTGTTTTTAACTCTCTTACTTTAGTAGTTTCCCCTTCTCTTTCTTCAATTGTTCGTATTACGGCTTCTCTAGTTTCTATTACTTTTTGTAAATTTTCTTCGCTAGCAGTTTTTCTGTACTCATTTAATGCAATTTCTGCATCCTGTAATTCTTTAATAGATTGTAATTCTGAATCATATTTATTTTGCTCTTCTTGGGAAACAACTCCCCCACCCTCATATTTTTCATTTACTGATTGCTGAAGTCCTTCTTTCATTCCAGTAAATCTATTGTCTCTAAGTCCTTGTTCAACCTGACTTAATTGTGATGCTTTTTGTAGTCTTATATTCTCTGCTGCATTTTGTGCTGCAATTTGATTTTCTAAATCAGCTCTCGCACCAATTCCTAAATTTTGCGCTTGAGGAGTATTCAGCATAGCTGCTCTATTTGCTTGTTGTATTCTTACATTAGAAGCTTCAGCTTGTAAGAATCTTTCTCTTTGAGCGCTAGCAAGAGCAGCCTGTACAATATTTTCTCTTTCTTTTTCTACTATTGATAATCTTTGAAAATTGACTTGAGTTTCTTGAGAAAGAATATCTCTTTTTCCCTGATTTATTTCTTTTTGAGTGAGTTGATTTTGTTTTTCTGTTTCTAGAGCGTTTTTAAAAGCTTCAGTATCATCTGGATCAGTAAATAATTCCACATCTTTAGCTGCGTTTTGTAATTCTTCTAACTTGCTAATTATAGATTCTACTGAATCTCCCCCTGTGAGTAATCCTTCAACTTTTTCTTTAGTACTGCGATCTGTTAGCTTATTTGCTATCCCGGATATATTTGTTATAAATGCTGATCTTATCTCTTTTTGGTTAGCTTTTATTGCTGCCTCTAACTCGCTTTTTAAAAAATTTGAATTTCGTTGAAATATTTCTATTGGACTCTGAACATTAGAAAGAAGCGTTTGATTAAATGTTTCATTTATTCTACCTAATTTTTGACTTATACTAGCTTGCTCTAACGCCCTTTGTGTTTCTGCTTGTAACTTAATTAAATATGCATTTATTTTATTAGTTAAATCCTTTAGACTTGGAACTTTTTCCCCGTTTTCTATAACTTTATCAGCATCTTCAGTTGCTTTTTTTTGCCTTTTCTGTGACAATGTTAGAAGCGCAATATTCTCTTTAAAATCTGGCGCTTCTTCAGTTGGCGTCATGCCTGTTACGCCTGGAGCCATGGGTGCACCCAAACCTGCACCCATGGCTCCGCCTAAGCCTTGTGGTATTCTACCTAACTTCTTGTCAACGTCTCCTACAATATTTTTAAATACTTTTTGGAAATCTACGTCTAACTCTTTAAATAAATCACTTTCTAAATAGTTTCTAAGCTTTTCGTAATTACCATTAGCTTCCACAACAGCAGCTATATTGTTTTTTATTAAATCGTTTTCTTCTCCAATAGCGACAAGATTATTGAGAGCCTTTTCCTTTTCGGCTCTACTTAATTGCTTATCTAGTTCAAACTGCAAAGCTTCGGTCCTCATGTTCTCCTTAGCAATATTTTTTTGCTGTTCATTTCTTAATTTGTCAAAAACTTCAGTCCCCTCTCTGTCAGCTTTTCTTATTTGTGCTGCCTTAGCCCCTTCAGAGGTAGAAAGCTCAGTTATTAAACCGCTTCGCTTTCTTATTCGCTCTTTTTCTTGCTCTCTTGTTTCATTAGGTCTAGCTTGACTAAGACTTTCAATCTGACCCAATAAAGATAAAACTTCCATTTCTCGTTCCACTCTTTTGTTTCCAGCAGCCCTCAGATCTTCCAGCGTTGTAGCAGCATTCATTGCAGCAGCAGCTAAACCTGCTAAACCTCCTACTGCTGCACCTATACCTGTGCCTATACCCGGTATAGATGAACCGATAAGAGCTCCAGTGAGCGCTCCTGATGCAACACCAGTGACACCAGATGACGCTAATCTTTCACCATAAGTAAGCTCACTTCTATCTCTACCTTTTGTTATGGAAGAAGAAATCTGTCCTGCTAACATTGGAACTGCTAAAGATGCCCCAATTAAACCGGCTCCACCACCCCCTCCCATTTTCTGAAAACCGCCTTTAATAAAGCTAGCTCCTTTGCTAAAAGTAGGGGTATACTTTTGAAAAGCATTCCTTGTTGGTCCTATAGAATTTGATGAACCAACAGTTGGAACAGCAGTTGGAATAGCGTCACCTGGACCAATAATTGGAATAGCTGCAGCTTGAGCAGTTGCAGCTTGAGCAGCTGCAGTTTGAGCAGCTGCAGCTGTCATAGTTGCCGTAGTTGCAGCTTTAGTAGCTGCAGTTTGAGTTGCTTTTGCTGTAGCAAGAGCTTGGTTAGCTTTGGTAATTACAGTGGTAGATCCAGTATTGGCTTCTAAAGCTTTTGCATTAGTTCTAACATCATTAACAAGCAATCTTTGCTGATCAGCAGTTAAATTCGTTGAAGTAGCTAATTTTTGTAAAGCAGAATTAAGATTTTGCATTTGTTGTTGTTGCAATTTCGTCAAAGCTTGAAATTTTTTACCAAAAACATCCATGGATTTTAATCCCGGGATTGTAGGTATAGCAAAATTTGGAATAAAACCATTGCTTATTATTCCAGTCTGAGATTGCATAGCATAGGAATCTTTAAGAGCTTGTACCATCCCTCCATGATCTGACATCGCTTTAGAAAAACTAGGTTGACTAGCATTTCTAACATGCGGAAAAGGCTCATTGTAAAACATAGCCTTTTCTCCACTTAATTTTTCCTCTAAACTCATAACTGAATCTTTAGAAGATTTTTTTGAAGCGAAATTAGGAATAAAACCTAAAGAAGACAATTTAGTAAATTTACTAGCAATTCCAGAATTAAAACTTTTCCTAACTAAACTATTAACAGC
>Ga0181568_10001119_pt1 | contig 24770 bp, 4 predicted proteins | sample 101ome_20_FD_133758 | JGI IMG/M metagenome (GOLD analysis project Ga0181568, IMG submission 133758) | Coastal salt marsh microbial communities from the Groves Creek Marsh, Skidaway Island, Georgia - 101404AT metaG (megahit assembly) | ecosystem: Environmental > Aquatic > Marine > Intertidal zone...
GGTTGTGGGGGGGGCCAGGGCCGGGGCGAATTTGAAGCGGAAGAAGGGTGGGGGTCCCGGGGGGGGGCCTTTTTGGGGGGGGGGGGGGGGAGTTTTTTTTGGGGTCGCGGGGGGGGGGGGGGGGGCTGGGAGCGTAGACGTTGCGCGGTGCAGCCAACAGCCAGTCCCTCCCCCTTTGTCGCCTTGCTTAGCTTTCCGCGCGGCCTTCCTCCTCCTCCTCCCCCTCCCGTATCCTTTCTCTCTCCCCCTCCTCCCCCAGGCGCGGCCGCCTCCGACTTCGTGCCCCCGACGTCGTCCTCGCTGCTGCTCCGCGTGCTCGAGGAGGGGATCAAGGACGAGCGCCAGGACGCTTTCGAGGTGCGGTGGATGCATGCACAAGGGGCGAAGGCAAACGGGGTGGTAGGCAAAGGGGGGGGGGGTGACCTTGCGTGATGTGACTGTGAGCCCCGCACCCTCTATGCCAAGCCCTTCCAACCCTACTGTTTTGCCGTGTGGTTACACTCATGCACACCCTGCAAAACTTGTCGCCTTCTTCGAGTGATCTCATGCCACATGTGTTGAATCCGCAGGTTCTCGGGAACGTCTTCTGCCGCCGCGCCTTCGCCGCAAAGCGAGCATCGGACGCGCGCCGCATCGAGCACGCCATGCTGGTAGCGGCAGGCGCGGCCGAAACGGCGGCCCCGGGGTCCACCACAGCAGCAGGTGGTGCCTTCTCCTCCGCCGCCGACGACGACGACCCGAGCTCCCCCGGCGGTGGCGGCTTCTCGGCTATTCGCTCCGCGGCCTCAAGCGCTATGTTTGCGCTCGAGTGCGCGGCGAGCTTTGGAGATCATGAGCTCCTCGCCAGGGGCATCCACGAGAACTTTGCAAACGTCCCTTATTACCGCGACCCCGGGATGGTCAAGGTGAGCGGTAGTTTGGGGGCCGGGGGGCTCTCTGTTTGCCTGGAGCGCTTCGCGAAGAACTCAAACTTACATCGCTACATACCGCGAATGGTTTGGCTCTGGTCCTTTGCGCTCACGTGTGTGCGCTCGCCGCCCCTTTCCCGTCGTTGTGTTTTGTCTTGTGTGCTCGGTGTTGCCTTGGTCCGCTCTGCCTGACTGCGGTTTGTTCTGCTGCTTCTGCTGCCATGCGCCCCCTCCCCCAGACGTCGGCGCTGCTCGACTGGCTGGCCTGGCAGTCGACCCTCCAGCGCCGCGTAAACGAAGACCAGCAGTGGGCGTTTCTGAAGTACATGCCCGTCGTAGCGGCCGCGGCGCATACGCTCGTCGCCGCGGACACCAAGCCTCGGTACAGAGAGCAGCGCTGAGCAATGGGAGCAATGGGAGCTTTTTGAAATATGTACATTGGATTCGTGTGTTGCAGGAGGTGACTTTGCACTTGCGCTTCGCGTCTTTGTGCTTTTCCGCCGCAGTAAATCCCGACTCATCCTTGTCGTTCATCCTTATGGTCCTTCCTCATTGTCCATCCATCCTCCCTTGGCACCCATGTCAGCCTGGCGTGGCCTCGGGAGGCAGGTATGCAGCGGCAGCGAGCCACGCAGCGCCGCGGTATCCTCGACAGCTTCGTCATCACGGCCGCGGCCGCTGCCGCTGCGAACTCGTCGGTGCGCCATAGCGTAGCGAATGCCCTGCTCTGCCTGAACCATTGAAGCCATTGGGGTCGTAGTAAAGGGGTTCGAATAATTCTCTTCGATTCTGCGGACTACTCGTCCTAACCTGCATGGCATGGCTACATGACCTCTCTGCATCAATGGCTTCTCCGTGCGCTGCTTTGCCCGCGCGCTAAAGGTGCTTAGCGAGGGCCGCAGTTGCGTGGACCGTTCGCCCACGGTTGCCGTGCTGGACGTGGTGCCCTTCCTTCTCACCTGCCTCAGCCCCAAGGTGCGCGAGCAACCAAGCAAAAGACAAAGCGTGAAAAAAAGTCGATTGACCAAGCGATGAGTTGTCAGCCCTGGCGCGATTCCTTGGTCAGTGCACCGTCGCGGTTTTCGGCGCGTTTTTTATTTTTATTGCTTCACGCAGTGCTTCACGCAGTGCTCTCATGCGGTTTCATTCACTGCCTCGTCAACCACCTCCGCTACTTTTAGCTGCGCAGCGACGTGAACCCGGAACTCTGGAGCCCCACCGAGAAGCAGGGCGTGTCCCGCCTCACAAGCGTCCTGGGTGCGTTCGGCCTCAGCTTCTCGCTCGCCGCGGCGGGGGCTGAGCTCTCCTCCTCGGGATTTGGCGGCGGCGGCGGCGGCGGGGCGGCGCACGTGCTCACGCCCGAGATTGACCAGCTCGTCCTCTTTGGCGGCGAGGGCGGCAAGAAGAACACCCCGAGTGGGTCGTCGTCGGGGGCATGGGGCGTGGCGATGAAGAAGCCCAAGGTCGGCGGCGGCGGCGGCGCATGGGAGGCCACGCAGGCGAGCGCGGCCGAGGCGGCCGAGGCGGCGGGGGGCGGTGGCCGCGTGCCAGGAACCTGCCCGCTCGTTTCCGACGCAGTGCGCGTCTTCGTCTGCCGGGAGGTCCACCTTGAGCGCCTCCGCCGGGCTGCCAGCGCGGGCGCCGGCGGTGGGAGCTATGCGGTGGGGTCGGGAGGCATGCGGGGCGGGGGGGAGAGCAGCGGGGTTGCCTCCCACGGCGGCAAGGAGGACACGCGCTGGGGCGGAAAGGCGACCAAGGCCCCCGCCACTGCCGCTGCTGCTGCGGGACCGACCAAGAAGCGCGACTTTTTCGGGCGGGTGGTGGTCGAGGCCGACGGCGCTGGCGCCGTAGGTGCGGGGCCGCAGAGCAAGGCGCGGCGGGTGGGGTCCAACCCCCGCAAGATGGGTGGCAGTGGCGGTGCGGGGGGCGCGCAGTGCGCGGGGGAGGCGGGGAGCCCAGGGGAGGAGGACAGCGGCAGCAACGGCACGGCGCCGCTGCCGCCGGTCAAGTTCCACTTCCAGAAGGGCTTCACCAACGCCATCAAGCGGCCGGTCTTTATGAGCGACCTCCTTTGATGACCTCCTCCTGATATGCACAGATAGGGGGGGTGTTTGGGGCGGTTCGTTTTGGCAAGAGTGGATGAAAAAGGGAGGAGCGCGCAGAGGGGGGAAAGGGGATGCTCTCTCTGTGCCTCTCCGAGAAGGAATAGAGAAGAGGGGGGAGTCGGCGACTGCAGTAGGTGCCGTCGGTGCGTGCCAGTTTGCACAAGGCGACCTATGAGAAAAGGGTACAACTGGCCATGGCTGTACTTTTACTAGTGCTTTTTCCGGGGGGCTTCGACTTCGGGAAAGCGGGGGTGTCGTTTGTTGTTATGAAGGCTTAAAGCCTGCGAAAGCTTATTGGCGTTAACTGTGCAAAAGCGCACTCAGAAGCTTTATGTGTTAAGCCTTAAGCTGCCCTTTGCTGAAACTGCCCTCTTGTTTGTCTAAACTGCTGCCTCTTGTGTGTGTCATGTAAAGCTTCTTATATTTATAGCTACAAGGCAACCGCTTTCGAATTCAACTGTTCGGGCATCGACCAAAACACATACAGAGAGAGCCTCGAGTTTTTTTGTCGTGATTGCAATTGTGGAGAGTAAAGGAGAGGAGGTGGGGGTAAAGGCAAACTAACTGTAGAAGCACAGCTCTCGGCGTACGGGACTCAAGTTGAGCGAACAGCCAGCGCATGGCCGCCAGCAGGACAGTTTGCTCCACTCACAGCGCAGTAGTCTCCGCTTCCAACCGAATTTCGCGCCAACACCCGCACAAAGTATAAGTTGCCAGAAGTCAGTCCAGTGAGAACAATTGAGGATCCATCGATCGTTGAACGCCCGCTATCCAGACCCGTAAAATCGGCAAGCTCGTTATACTCCACCTCGTACTCGTGAATATCATCACCCCCGTCCGCAGCTGGGCTTGTTCCACCGATTGCCACGGGGCACTCGTCAGGGTCGCTGCGGCTCCCAGAGCATGGAACGCCGTGGGCAGGGATTTGCGGGCTCTGCCAGGCAACGTCAACCGTTCCAGTGGCGCTGCCCGGTGCAACCTGAATAGCGTTTGGTTTCCCGGGAACCTGAAGCCGCGGGGCTTGCGAACTCGACTTATGAGCGTTTCCTGTGCCCATGGCATTCGTTGCCGACACTCGAGCATAGTACTTTCTCCCCTTTGTCAGCGTTGTGAGTGTAACGGACAGTTTATCCATCTCGGCAAGGACTGTAACTGAACCCTTATGAGGGAAAGTCGACAAGCTGTTGAGATTCACGCTGGTGTCCCACTCTACGAAGAATGATGTCACAGCGTCTCCGCCATTATCGACGGGTTCTTCAAATGAAACGGTGAGCATGGTGTCTGAAGTAGCGAGAAGCGTTACACTCCTGGGTGCAGCAGGCACATGCATCGGATTGAGATGCATCGGCGAGGAGCTTGCCGATACTCCATATCCCTGTGAGTTCCGAGCGGACACGCGCACGTAGTAAAACACGCCAGTGGTGAGTCCAGTAATCGTCTTGTAGAACGGAGCACCGCCATCAAGATAGCTGAGTCGGAGGCTGCTGGTTGTGCTAAACGAGGATAATTCGGACCATTCGACGAGGTAGCTCGAAACGGCATCTCCACCATCATCCTGCGGCGGGTTAAACACAACTTGGAGCTCTGTGGATGATGCCACGGTGAGTGAGACCGAGGTTGGACGCCCGGGTACCACCATCGGTGCAGCAGGCGACGTGGCTCCCGCAGCTGGGCCGTATCCAATAGAGTTTACGGCAAACACTCGAGCAAAGTAGAGGGCGCCTGTGACCAGACCACCGCCACTCGACGGGATCACGTGAGCCCCGGTGCACGCGCCATGAACAAGGCCTGACTTCAGCCGAGTAATTTGTACCATCCCAAGGCCTCTGGTGCTTTTAATGTTGTTCGAATGCAACGAAAGGGCGTAGTCCCAAGGGGCGGCAGGTGAATCGTCGAGGAACGTTATCCTCCACCTAAAGCCGTTTTGAGAATCAGGCCCGACGCGTGTGACTTGCACCCCGTCGTGAATAGCCTCGCTCTGCGCTTCGAGTTTCGCCTGCATCGAGCCTGCCGTTGCCGTGTTGCACCCGCTGAATGAGCCCTGGGCTTCTTCGCAGAATATGCGGGAGTGCAACGGGTCACCGCGTCCGCCGTGAGCGCGGTACACGGCTGTGGAAAATGGCGCAGATATGTTCACCGCGTCAACAAACACCACAACATCATGCGTAGGCATCGAGATCACCGACTGGACCGTGTGAATCAAGTCGGGATGCTGAACGTCCGCGAATAACACTCGGTCACCCTGAAAAAGGCGCCCGTGCAAACTTCCCGGGCCCACCGTGGCATTGATCGCAAACCGTCGGCCAGACACCTCTTGCAAGTTGCTGAAATGAAGACTGATTCCCTCGAGCAGCACCTTTGAACCGGTTTCATCCTTTTGCATGGCGACTGCGTTGTATGGAATCTCATCGCTCACGTGCTCCTGCCCGCGAACGTTAATTGCAAGTCGAAACGAGCTCCACTCCTGCTGCCGAAAGCCGATAATTTCCTCGCCCTGTCCCGTCGTAGTGGCCACTTCAAACACTGCGCGTCGATTATTGGTTTGGCACTCAAAGTCCTCTTGCACAACCGGGTGGTCGAAGGACTCGGTCGGGTCGAGCTCGACGCGATATTGCGTGATCACATCACCCCCATCGCTCTCGGGCGGGTCCCAAGCGACAACCAAAGTGTCTGCTGAGCCATAGCTTACGCTGACCGTCACGTTCGATGACGGTCCTGGGTGTTGCTTGGGCGGAATTATCGAAGCCTGTAGAGTGGGAACTCCCCGCGGAGACTTGCCGAGCTCGTTTCGAGCGCTAACACTCACGAAGTACTCGGTGCCACTGGTGAGGTTTCTGACGGCAAACGAATCCTCACCAGGGCCGACAAGCGCGGAGTGGTACTCTGCGGGTACTTCTCCTGCTTCGGTTGACGACACTTTAATTCCTGTTCTGAGGTTCACCTCGTTGTCGCCGTCGATGACGACAATGCTTGGTTTCTCTGCGCTCGCATCCGCGCTGAACAGGAACGATCCGTCGACGACCAGTGCAGGCAAGTCACCAACGTTTGTGTCGAATGTAATGCGCCAAGCTTGCAGCGCTTGGTCGTCAGTGTCGCGCGTCACAGTTACCTCACCGATTGTTGGGATCAGCTCAAGAGCTGCTTTGAGCTGCATAATGGTACACCGCGCCGGAATGTGTGCTGAGAATGCCGAGCCTTGGAACCCGACCCGGAAGAAACCCAGGGCTGCGCCTCCATCGCTTGTGACTATTTTCATTACTTGAACCTCAGCGTGCCCGAGGCTTCGTTGCCCTCGTTGGAGCTCAACAACATAGAGCTCGGCGCCTGTTCTCCGCGCTCCTTCGTTAATGGAGCACGTGAGCGGAACTTGATCGCCAATGTTCAGTGCGTCAGAGTCCAGAAAGGTAACTGTCCAAGCGTGCCCATGGAAGTTGTGGATCGAAGAGCGCTTCACAGCCACATCACCAATGACAGCGTCCGCGTCAAAGTGCTCTCCGTTTCTCCGCCCAATGTTCATAAGCTGATTTCTAAAGTTGTAGGATGAGACGTCGAACGGCATACTCCCAGAGGTCACGGGTGTTGACATGCCCGGCCTTGGTCCAAAGCTGCAGAAGAATCCGTGCGTAGAGTTCTTGACGATACGGTCCGCAGACTCAGGCCACGACAAGCGTACTTCTTGGACTTCGGCCACGGCTGCCGGGGCCCACCACTCCACAAGATACCCGTCAATTGCGCGACCCCCGTGACCATAAGTCCCATTAGCGGGCACCTCCCATGTCACCGTGACCTCGGTAATGGGAGCAGCCTGCTGGGATTCTGGGGCCACCACGACAACGTTTGAGGGCACATCGGGCGCGCCAACGCAAGCGACTCCATCTAGCGCGTAGGTTGGTTCGCTCGACCCCGCTGCATTTATCGCCGAAACTCGGACAAAGTAAGCGACGCCCATATCGAGCTGCGTATAAAAGGCCACGAGTGGGCCGCGTTCGTAGAGTCGATCAAGAGCCTCGGCATCAAAAATCTTGCTCCGGTATCGTGGGGAGATGAAGGTTGGCACCGCGTCCGCCTCAATTCGATAACTCAGCACAGGAGGGCCGCCAGTGCGTTCTGGGGGGACCAGGGTGACCATCAGTTCGTGTCGGCCAGAGGCAAAGACGGTGAGGTCGGTTGGCGGTTGAGGAACCTGGTCTCTTGGCACGGCTTCAACAGGGTCGCACCAGTCGGTATTGTCAGTATTCTCACCGTTCACCAGAAACATTTGGGGGCGAACTGAGTTTCGTGCGGCAACGCGGACGTAGTATGTAACCCCGTGCTGGAGACCGCTGATAAGGGTGATCACAAGAGGAGTTGAGGCGACCAGGGCAGCGCCAAACACTTCACAACTCCCAGATCCAGCGGAGCCCGTGGCGCAGGACGATCCTCCCGGTGACTCGGCGTTCTTGAAGGTGTAGTCTCGGTCCCACTGCACAGTGTACCCGGAAATGATCCCCGCCGGAAGCATCGGCGGAGCGAACGACACCTCAAATTGCGATCCCGACACGACGCAAATCGACACGTATGTAGGGCTGCCGGGTATTCGCTCAGGGGTCGCAGTGACTGGTTGCGCGCGCAAGCCTGATCCCAACGTGTTTTGGAACACTGCATCGACAAAATATTGTTCGAACGGGCGGAGACCATCAATGTAGACGCACTTTTGACAGTCCAGGGGGCGAACAGCCAGGGACGTGTCCACAGGCAAGAGCTGGTGCGCAGGACTGCTGAGGGGGGAAATCCTCGCGCGTGTCGTCTTGTGAAACGTCACTGTCCACTCGAACCCCCCGGCCCAGACTTCAAGATCCGCGCCTTGAGCGGTTTCTCCAGCAAAACTCGCTCGGAGCCGCGCGTCCGAGGCCACAGCAAGAGGGATATCCGTTTCTGAGTGATCGTACGTAGAGGCCACGCGGAACCAGCTCCCCTTGAGCCGTATCAAGTGACCAGGCAGAAGCGCGAGGCGTGAAGAGAAGTCACAAACAAAGCCTGAAGTGCACGTAATCACTTGGGCACCGTGTGTTGCGTCCACCGCAACTCCAGCGAGCACGCGCGAGCTCCTATCCCGCGCAATGGTTACCGTGTTGATGTGAGGCAGGGTTTCGAGAGCTTGCTTCAGCTCCATCGCTGACGCGCCCGAATTGATGCGTGGTGTGGTTGAGCCCTCATAAGAGAGCTGGAATACTCCCGTGACTGGGTCGGTCAAGGATGCGATGCGAATTCGCTGAACGCTATAATCGAAGTCATGCTGAATCATAAAGTCGGGTTCGGACATCGGTTGCACATAAGCAAGATTGCTGAGGGTGAATAAAGAGCCAAGCACTGGGTCACCGCACGACCCCCGCGATACTTCCGAAACGCTACACTCCAGTGGGGCTGAAACTGAGAGCGCAAGGGAGGTTCCAGAAGCTTCGTGCCCCTTTGTCGTTTCTCGGATAGTTGCCACAGCACCCACGCCGAGGAGCGTCGCACTGTTGCTCACCATGTTTGGTACATCTCCAGCGAGGCTTAAGAACGTCACCGCCCATGTTCGCCCCTTTTCGTGGTCCAATTCAGCGCCTCCTGAAACGGACACAGTTCCAACGTCGGGGATGCTCTCAAGGGCATCGGCGAGCTCGGTTGCAGTTATGTCGTGGCGAAGAGGCCTCGACGGCAAGCCCCCGGCTGAAAGCGCCAGGGAAAAGAACCCAGCCACTGAGTTGCCCTTTGTCTCTTCTTCGGTGTGGATGAAAGCGCCGGAGCCTGACAGCGAGCTCGTTGTTCGAAGCAAGTTCACGTCACCGTGCTTCCCAATGAACGTTACACTCCACTGAAACCCGTATTGTTCCGTGGGTAGCGACCGCGTGACGGCGACGTTTTCTATCCCAGGGACCTTTTCAAGCGCGCTTTCAACCTCGAGAGCAGTTGCGTCAAAGCGCAGCTGGGGAGACGACTCGACGATAAAGGAGCCTGCCAAGGCATTTCCATCGACCACAGTGTCCGCAACGCACGAACTACCCGCATTGATGAACCCCGCATTTCCTGAGCAAATCAGCTGGGGGTGGTCACCACCGTCAGAGATTGAGATCGTATACACTCGGCCGAGCTCGTCGTCGTAAAGGTTGCTTGCGCTGCACGTGACTCCCATGAGCCCAGGCAGCCGCTCGAGGGCGGTCACAATCTCCCTCGGATTGGCGTCCAACGCCGGTAGGTTCATTCCACCTGGAGCAACCAGGTCAACACTGACGTTGAGAGCATTTTGGTGCAGGTCCTGGAACGGAGCGAGCACGCCATTCACGGTTGTGGCGAACTGGCTGCAGCTCGGATCGTTGACCACAACAGCAATCGTCACCTCTTTGCGCGTATCCTCTGACATCATCCCCTGTCCATCCAATAATACGTCGTATTGGACTCCAAACCTGCTTGCTCTGACCGCGGTCGTTAAAACAACCAGAACGGAGTCGACGTTCACGAGGCTTTCGAGCGCGTCTTCAACCTCCGACGGAGGGGCGCTCCATTCCAAACATATAGTTTGAACCGAGGTATTGGCGTGGGTGAGCTCGAGGCGGTACTGACCTTGGTCAATTTTGGCGTATGAGAGCACTGAAACACGCTGTATCACCGTGTCAGTTCCGAGAGCCTGCCCATCATTCGTCGAAGCCACTGAAATGGCAGCGTCGCCTGTGGGAGCATCGAAGCCATCGCAGTCGGTACCGTTTCCGTAGGCAGCGTGCAGGAGCTGGACGTTTCCAGCTACCCGGTTGCCCACAAAGCTCACCGTCCACGTGTATCCAAACTCAAACGATGCGCCACCGTTTCCAGAGCGAAGGACCGTCACTTTGTCCAAGAGATTCAGATTTTCGAGGTACTCTTGAACATTGCTGGCGGTGGCATCAAACGGAATGCATTGCGTTACGTCTGAGATAAACTTTGCATCAATGCTGCTTGTGGCCTGGGTGTTCAGGATGGAGAACCGCAGGCGATAGGCTCCCGTTGATATTTTGCTTCCCGCAGTCAAGGACACCACCTGCACTTCGGGAAGACGAAGTGATATGTTCCCTGCCGAATCAGCTCCGCGGGGCACATATACCGTCATTTCCTGGACTTCGGGGTAGTGATCAGCGCCGGTTGTGATAACCTGAACTTCGTCCACGTGAGTGCTTGCAACCGTAATTTCCTGAACTTCACTCGTGTGGAGCGCCACCTCGGCTTTCAAGCCTGCGGGTGTCGGAGGAACCTGGGCCGGAACAGCCACCGCATGCTGGCTAAAGTTGCTGAAACCTACCGCAGTGCGGGCCGCAGCGCGCGAAAATACAGGGATTCCGGTTTTCATGCCAGCGAGAACGACGCTTTGCGGTAGATCCCCACGAACAACGTTGTCGATGACCCTGGCTACGGCTGTTGACGACAGCGACGAAATATCGACCGACAGAGGTGCGATGTCGCCGAGCGAGCTGTCGAAACGAATGTTCCAGCGCCGCCCGGTCACCTTGTAAATCGGCAACCGCGTTCCGTAGTCGCCTAGAAAGCGTCCCGCGGCGGTATTGTTGAGCGTAGAACTGATCGGGAGAAACCGAGAAGTAAATCGGTTGTGAACCGTCGTGGACGGCTGCCTACCATGAGCTGGCAGGCTGCGCACGGCAACGCACTCACTGTCGATTTCTGATAGAAATCGTAAATAGGTCGTGTTGCATTTGAGGGACGCATTTGAAACTGCCAACTGTGGGATGGGGGTTTCTCCTCCAGTAAAGTACACGGAATACACGAAACCATTCGGAGCATGGACAGCATCGCGGCGCCGTGTAACGGTGACGCAGTCTGCTTCCTGGTTGCAGAAGGGACGGAGGTACTGCTCGAGATCCCAGTCTGGCACACCCCAGGGAATACATGCCGTCTGGGTCGTGCCGTGGTCATGCGCAGCCTCGAGTTGATATCCGGGGGTTCGGTCGATGTAGTACCAGAAGTAGGAAGGCACTGGGTCGTTTCTCCGCAGCGTGATTACTTGGACCATGTCTCGAGACACGGCAACGGCAAATAATTGCGGGACGAGGCTCACGGGGCTGAGGGGAGTGGGTCCAGAATACGCTTGAGCGAGCGAGAATGTGCTGGACTGTAGGCCTCCGTATGCAATAGTAGCCACGGCAATGTCATAGGCCATGCCCTTGTGGTGGCCCCACGTTTCTTCGGTGGCAAACATATTACGTTGCCCGTCATTGTGCACGACCCGAATGGTGCCTGTGCTCCCAACGTGAGCTCCGGCGAAGTAAACGTCGTAGCTGAACGCCGGGGAACCTCTTGCATGAACCCAGGACGAAAAATAGACACTCGGCGAACCAGATAAGCTATAAATGTGCATCATGGGACCCTTACCTCCAGTGTAGAACTCGGTCAGTTCGAAGCCAAAGGCATGGTTTACGGAGGCCACCGTGTAGGCCCTGTTCATTGATGCTGGTCCCTCGATGATCACCTTGTCACTGGGCTGCAAAAACCTGGCCATACTCTGGCCCGTGTAGATGAAAGTGCTCATGGTACGGGGCCTAAGATTGCTGCCATCTGCCTTTTTTGATGTGTCCGCCTGAACTGGAAGCAGGGTCGACAGGCCGGCCACGTCGGCACATCCGTGCGTCGCGCCTCGACTGCCAACATCAATCGTGGGGGAGTTTCCGCCGAGCACAGAGCTGATGCCTCTCGACCGTCTGTTGCCAGTGAACGAGAACGTATACTCGTAGCCAAACCCCCACGCCGCCGTGCCATCACCGTTACGACCAACAGAGATGTGCCCTTCATCATCCATTACACCGTTTCGATCAAAATCAAACCGAAGTAGATTCAAAGCATTCTCCACGTCCTGTGCACTTGCTCCGACTTCGATGCACCCCGTGTGCTCTTCGACGAGTTCGTGCCGAACGCGGAGTTGAAAGTATCCCCCAAGGCTTTGCACTGGGCCGTCCGCAGTCACCGCAAGCTTCGACGACCCGATTGTGGACTCGCCAGACCCTTGCCGCAGAACAATAACGCCATTATCCTTGACAATAAACATCTTCCCTCCAAGAATCAAGTCCCGCGGAAGTTGATGGACGGTTTCTGCCTTCAGGTCAACAAACGTTCCAGCTGCATCAACGTCGGTCACAACGAATGCCTCGGAAGTGCTTCCCTCAAGGCGAACTTTGTCGCCCACCATGATAACTCCAGTCGCTGCATTGTCGTTCGAGATGAACACCCTCAGGATTGCAGCTGATGATCTATCATTGCCCTCTAGAAGCAACGATGCGTTTAGCGTAATCGGGAGAAGGATATCCGAGAGTTCTCGGAGTTCATTGAGAGCAACTTCAACGGTCGCTGCTGATGCGGCCCACGCAATGCATCGTGTGGTTGATGCGTTCGAGGAGTTATCGCTCCGATATTGCAGCTTATAGCAGCCGTCGACGTGACCCGAATCCATGGACAAAGAGAGACGCTGCACGGCCGTAGAACCACCCTGAATCGGCGTGGTCACGAGCGCGTGGTTTACAGCGAAGGATGAGTTCGCTGACAGACTTGATGAATGGAAGTCTTCGAGTATGCATTGCAGAGGAATCAGCTGCGGTACGTCACCGACAACTCTGCTTCCTTCAAAGTACACTTCGTACAGGAATGGATCGCCAACGACGCCTTGCCCAGACCTTGTAACTGCAACCTGCCGCTCGGGAATACCTGAGACGTTAGCTTGTTGGCTCGAAAAGGATAGCATCTCGTTGAGGGCACTCTGTGCTTGTTTGGCTGAAGCAGCTGCGTCTAGGCATGTCGTGTTCGCGGCTGGCGCGCCGGGGCCACGCGCAGGAAACTGAAGCTTGAAGAAGCTGGTGGAGTTTCTTGGCTGCGATATGATGCGCTGGTTCTCAACACCCGTTTTGATGACGCGGTAGTCGCCACCGCCGATCATAAGCACATTGCCTGGAACAACTTTGCCCCGTTCCGATGCTTCGAGGAGCGCTGTGCCAACCACCGGCGACCCCACCTTTGTCTCTACCACACCAAGTAATTCGCTCCCTGCCTCCGTTGAGTTTTCGCTGTCATCGCCGCCACCGAGGCGAATAACGTCTCCTTCGCTGGCGTGAAACTGAATGTCGTTGGTCGCTTCGTCGTCATACTCAAGTGTTGCAAACACGCCGTCTCGTGCCACGGTTGCCCAAATCCCGGGGATGCGCTGTGATGGCGATGACGATGACAAAACGGAAACGGAGCCAATGGTGGGAAGTGCTTCAATGACGTACTCCATCTCCTCGGGATCTTGGTCATAGCTCAGGGGCTGCGTGGAGGCGCCGCTGTGATGGAGCTTGAATGCGCCCACGAGTGGTGTTGACCCCTCGACCAGGACCAAGACCTCAACCAAGGGCGCTGACCCGCCCATCGAACCGCGCTCCTCGACAACGACGGGATTGATGTCGCCAGAGCCAGGTGGAAACGTAAAGCCGTCGTGCGAGCCAGGGTTGCGCAGGAAGTGAACGCGCCATTCGAACCCTCCTCGATCCCCATCCTCGACTGCCATGCTCCCCCATCCTCCAGCCAAGGAGCCAGGGAACTCGTAGCGTCGCACCACCACTTTTCCGACAGTGCTCATTTCCTCGAGCTTTCGTTCCAGGCGCATTGCACTCTCGGCAAAGTGCACGAGTCGTGCTCCATCGGGCGAGTTCATGTTGATGGTAAAGTTTCCAGAGAGGCCCAAGGAGCCTTTCTGTGACTCGGCTACCGTCGGCGCCACCAAAGACTGCGAAACCTTGAGGAGGCCAACGTCGCCCGCACCAGGAGGATACACCCCAGGGTTGTGCACGAAGCGCACCTCCCATTCCACTGTCCCGTACTTGCCAATGACTTCCCGTGTCACGATGACGCGGTGCGCAGTGACCCTTTCAATCGCTCCACGCATGGACTCTGGGCCAACTGTCGCGAGCGCGTTCCATGAGATGTCACGTGGGCCACCAGAGGAGGGTTCAGCGATGACACCATGGATTCCAGTAACAGTGATAGCGCCTCGCTGCACGTGACCATTGACGCACCCACTTGCAATGCACGAGGCCGGGTGCGTAGACCCCTGCGTTACCGTGTAGGACAGTACGCTTTTTGAAGAGTTTTGCTGAAGCCGTGCCCCGCACCCAGCTGGCGCCAGGTCGAAGCGCAGGCCATCTTCGTCCGCAGGGTATGGGTCAGGAACGTTTCTAGCCAACGATCCCTTAAAGTATATGGAATACACGAACCCGTTCGGAGCCAGTTCACTGGAAATGCCGCGAACAACCGACACATGAAGTAGCTCGCTGCCGATGGTCCCAGGGGTGGTGTTGTCCTCTACGTTAGTCATATTTCGCAACGCGGATTCTACAGCGGCTGCTGAAGCGTCCCAAGGAAGACATGAAGTACTTCTGCCTCGGTACTGAACCTTGTACGATACGCTGGGTCCAGCTTCTCCCCACCCCTCGTAATCTGGGTCCCGAAGGGCGTAGAGCTGCTTTTCGACCGTGCCCGGCGGCGACGCGTCGACAGTGTCGTCTGCCCCAAGAATGGTAACCTTTTGACACCCTTGTGACCCGAACGAACGGCAGGAGCCCGTGAGGTACTCTTCCACGGGCGCGGTGCAGTTGATGCCGTTTGACTCGCTCGGGGCAAAGTATCGTGACTGGGGTTCCCAGTGCTCACAGAGCTTTGGAACGTTTCCTGGAGAATTGCACAGGCGATTAGCATCGTCTTTCTGCTGGCAGCCGCCAAACTGGCCGCCAACGCGGTCCGCATCCCTCAGAAATGTGATGGTCCAGGTGTATCCACCGTTGTTGCCCCCGAGGTTGACTACGCTCCGCGTGACAGCAACGTCCCCAACGTTGGGCATCCGCTCCAGGATTTCCTCGAGAGAAGAACCGTCCCCGTTGCTTTCGCTGGCGTTGCCCATTGCGTTGTGTGCGATTAGATCACTGAGGTACGTGCCCTGAACGTTGATCACCGGATGCTGGTGCGTGTCGAGGGCGATTCGGAACGAACCACCCAACGGGTCCGTCCCTCGGGTTTCCTCGCGGACGCTGCACCCACCAAATGGAAGCTGCCCGTTGGTTGTGTACAAGCCCTCGGCTTGGCACGCAAGTTCAGGCGCGTTGCCGACGTTCCTTCCCCAAGCCTTTGAATGGCCGCTGTGGGGCCACACAGAATCCGACTCGACCGGCCTTCCGACCCAATTGCCTGGCACAGCCTCTACGCCACGCGACGCCATGGGGTCAACCCAAAGATTCGATGCGAACGTGATGCTCCAAGTATAGCCACCAACTTGGACTCCGTCGCGAGCGGCCGGGCCACTTGACAATGGACCAGATCGACTCACACTGACGCGACTTGGGTACACAGACGGCAGAGCATTCAGCATATTTTCAACTTCGATAGCTTGCGCGTTGTGCAAAAGCTCACCCGTGGTGTATCCGTCAAACGTGAGTCGGAAGACTCCCCTGATCTCGGCCCCGTCGACGAGCTCCGTGGTCGTGACTACCGGCGATATCCCGATGAGGAATTCGCTGTTGGTCCCAAGCAGTGTAAGGCTGCCCCCGACGCGGGCATGCCGGAAATAGACCGTGTACGTATACCCCATGGCTTGAGTGCACGTCGTCGACCTTGACACGTCCACAACGTCATACCCGCCGAAAAAGGCATTTTCGAGCATGCGCTTGAACTCTGCCGCGCTTGTGGCTTCGAAAAGAGCTGCTGATTGCTCCGCAGACGAGTTGCGCTGTTGCACGGAAAAGTCATTTTGCTTGGAACCAACTCCGCGAAATGAGAGGCCAAACGCTCCGCCAACTTGATTCCCATCAACGGGTTGAATGATAGTGTCGTCACCCAGAAGAGCATGCCCATTCGCTGCGCCCTGATACTGGTCAGCCAATTTGTTGATGTTGATGGCGTCAGCGACCTCGCAGGAGAAATCCAACGACGAGTAGGTGCTCGCGTTGACACCGGCGCCAAATGTTGGGAGGGACAAGACCGGAAAGAGCCCGGAGTTTGCGTCGATCTTGACCAGCATCCGAGGGACGTTACCTGGGCGCGAAAGGAACGTGACGACCCACTGATACCCGCCAGACCATCGCCGATCTGTTGCTGGAGTGTATACGTGTCGCTCGACATGAAGCGATCCCCACACAGATGGTTCAAAGTTGCCGCATTCTGCTGTCCAATCACCGTGTCGCAAGCAATCCACGTCGACACCTTCGAGCATGGCACCAAGTGCTGTCGCAGAAATATCGTGGCGCAGGAACGGCGACTCGTAGTTGAGGGGAGCATGAATATACTCGTGCGGATAAGTCGTTGACAGCTTGAAGTATCCTTCGATGAGGGATCCATCCTGAAGGGTGGTAACGTTGCATCCGTCCTGTAAGTTGTCATCTTGTTCGGGCCTAGAGGACTTGACGCAGCGCATTTCCTTGAGGTTTCCAGGTTGTGCGTGAAAGGTCACATCCCAGAAGTGGCCAACTCGTCCGGACGCTGATCCATGCGCATGCCGATAAACGGAAAGTGCGGAGTCTTCAGAGTCGATCTTGCCGATTGCTCGAAGAGCGGCGCTCAGTGCTGCCGAAGAGGTGCTTGCGTCGATGGCTGAGGTCGACGTAAGCCGGCTTGCCTGGCAGCTCAAACTCACCCCCCCATGGGCACTTGGGTCGGAATAGAAGTAACCGACCTCGGCATCGACGTAACTTCCCGATGCTAAGAGCAGTGGCTTGTCGAGCAAAATATTGAACCGAGTGCCTTCCTTGCTCGCGTTGACGCTGCCGGCTGGGACCGCCTCTACAATTTCAAAGTACACGTCACGAATTCGGAGAAAGTCTCCCGCATGCACGCCGCCTTGCCTCTCCATCAAAGCGCCTTGAGTCACCACATACGCTGTCTTCGATCCCTGCTCAAAGTGTACGAGAACAGCCGTAGTGTGGGCTTCACACTCGTACACGAGGCGGAAGAACTCGGAGGGCTGCGTGCCGTTTGATATTGTAACGTAGCCACACATTTTGAGAGGAGTCAAAAGAGGATTGCAGACCTGAAACAGGGGCCCAACAAAAGTACTGCGGCGGCCGGATCCACTCCGGTAGTAGCCAAACCGCAACACGTCTGACCCTCCGCTTGAAAATGAAGTGCTTGGACCCGCACTGCTTGCTAACGGGGTAGGGACAGCAAACACCAAGACCTCGGGGATGTCGCCACGAAAGTTGTGACCACTAAACGAAATCTCGTAGCGAATCATGTACACGCCATCGTTGGGATCAGAGGTGACTGCTCCAGCGTAGCGGATTACGCTAACGCCCACACCTCTAGCGTCAACCATGAAATATCGCCTCGTACCATCGCTAACATAGTAAAGGTTGTTCAGCGCCGCTTCCATTTCAGCACCCGTCAGATTCGAAGGACTCACGCTGAGGGTTGTAGTCTCGCACTGGCTTCCGGACTGATCGCAAGGAGCCCAGCTTTTAATGTTTGACACGGGCACGTTCCACGCGGGCCACTGCTCCGCAATCGCAGTCGCACACCAGTTCACGCGAGGGCCCTCGCTTGAACTGCTGGTATCGCCGCAGAGGGCCATATCAAAATGCAGCCGAAAGGATCCAGTGATGCTATCTTCGACTGCCGCACAAGGCTGGTTGAGAGACAGGGAGTCGCTTCCGACAACGCTGCACGATGTGGTGTTGACTCCTTCGACAAACACACCTAGCACCTGGACTTCGGTGGTGTGCGCCACAGAAATGTCAACGCGCTGCACTTCGTCGACGCTCTTGGCGCTCGTGCGCAGGATCTGAATCTCGTCGACATCCGCGGCGTTCAGCTCCACCATTTGAACTTCATCCTTGTCGACCGCAGTAATGGTCACTGTCTGCACCTCGTTTTCAACGTCGTCGCAGGTGGTCGTAAGGGTCTGCACTTCGTCGACCCCGACAACGACAGTCCGCACTGTCTGCCGCTCGTTTGTTACTGCAACCGTGGCGCGCAAGCTCTGTACTTCGCTTACCGCCGGCGTGGACAATGAAAGGCTTTGAACTTCGGAAACGACGGCAACCTCCGTGGTTTGTGGAGCCGCAAAGCTCGGATCGGTGTCCCATTCAACAAGGAAACTCTGAATGGTCTCGCCTCCGTCTGCCAGAGGGTGCTCCCAGGACGCGCGCACGGCCGTCGAGGAGTAAACCTCTGCCTGCATCATTGGCGGCTCTAGCGGTGCGCGGTTTTCGGTTGCGGCCGAAGCGGGATCGGCAAGCGAAAACGGGCCGACCCCTTCCGAGTTGACAGCGGCAATGCGCACGTAGTACACCGTGTGGGGGTCCAGCTCCATGGACACTTCCCCGGTCATGACATCGCGCCCTCCAATATCGAATAAAAAGTCGGCCGCTTCTTGGTCCTCTTGAACAGTCACGTAGTGCTGGTGTGCAGGCGTGGAGAAATCAGCCAAGGTGTCCCATTCGACAAGGTACTCCGTGATGGAGGAGCCTCCATCGCCCCCAAACTCGGGGACTTCGATAGACGGCGCTTTCCAGGATACACGAAGCGCAGCTGCACTTGTCGCAATCAAGTGTGCGTGGACAATGCCGGGCAGGAGGTGCTCACCCGTGACAGACCCGATAGAGTGGGCAGCAAAGCTGAAGCCGTGGGCGTTCTTCGCAAAGACCCGCGCGTAGCGCGCGACTGCCAGTGACTCCGCTGGAATCTCAATGTTGAAATAGTGCACCGCTTGGGACTGAGAGGTCACTTGTAGCTCATGCTGGTAGCCTGACGTCTCGAGGTTCGAGAAGGACGAGTCCACGTCCCACTCGACGAGGTACGAGTCGATTGGCAGACCACCGTTTGATGCTGGTGTGTCCCACCGAAGCTTAAGGAACTTCGGGCTCAGTGCGAAGAACGCAACGCTGCGCGGTTCCGAAGGTACAGACACCGGGGCCACGGGGCCCGCAAGAGCTGGAGGTCCCATGGCGGCACTGTTTCGAGCGCGAACCTGCACGAAGTAGTTTGACCCCGTTGTGAGGTTAATAATGACGCACGATTCCCTAGTTGCAGATTCCATTGAAGTGCCGTAATCCTCAAGTGCGGCACCCTGCCGCGCGGTAGTAACCTTTGCCCTGGCGCTAGGCCCGGTCAGGCGGCCGCTATTCGCAGTCATCGGAGGAAGGTCTCCCGATTCGCTAAGAAACGTAACCCACCAGCTGTGTCCGTTGCCCGTAAGAGCGCGTGTCACGTCAACGTCGGCAATGTTCGGGAGTGCCTCAAGGGCAACTTCGACATCCCGGGCAGTGGCCGATGCCGACAGATAGTACGTGCTGTACCCAGACAACGTGAGACGAAAGGTGCCACCCAACGGGGCGCGCCCTGGCCGAACAGTTATCACTTCAATGGTCGGGTTTGTTCCCGCCCAGTTGCGGTCCGGGGCGGCAATTAACTGGGGGACATCCCCAACATGCGATGCGAACGTAACGTCCCAGGCGAAACCAAACGCCCATGTCAAAACGTCAACGTTAGAGATGCTCTCGCCGCTGAACACCTTGGGAACGCGGTGGTCATTTGGGTCTCCAAGTCGCACTTCAGAACCACTCGTGGACCGAACCTTGAACTCCACGTTGGCGATCCATATCCGCTCGCCGACTTCAAAGTGCTGAGATGCTTGAGCGTTTCCACCGACTATGGCACTTGACGCATTAGATGCCACGCCTACGACAATACCCTTTTTCAGTCGCATCGACAAGGTCGACGTTACTGAGACACGGCCAATTGTTGAGAGCCGCTCCAACTGGTCCTTGATGGACCTGTCACCTTCACTTACGGCATCCCACTCTATTGGGTTTGTGGTTTCACCGCGAAACGAGAGAGTAAAGAAACCGCCTAGACCCTCCTTGTCCGCAGCGATGCGGATCCTCTGGGTCTCAACCTGACCGTCTGATGCGGATGTCGTCACAACCTGGACCTCTCGGGCCGAGTCGGCCGTGAACCATTCCACCTGATAACCTTCGATCCCTGCGTCACCGCTCTTCACCCAAGACACGTTCAGGGCGCTCCCGGACACTGCGTGCACAGAGACCTTCGCTGGAGGTGCGGGCTGCTGAATAAGCGTTGCCGGGACAAGCGCCGAAGTGGGCCCGAAACCAAGCGCGTTGTACGCAGTCACCCGAAAATAGTATTCGACGCCCTGGACGAGGCTCGGAATGCTGTACACCAATGGCGCGGTCCCAGCAACGTCCTCAGAGATACGCACTTGTGACGTGGACAACGGAGAAAGCGCATAGTTGGCGGTCCCAACCTCCATGAGGCCAATGTTACCGGCGCCGATGGGTGCGGTGCGTGATGCGTACATGAACGTTACTGTCCAAGCCACAGCGCCAGTGGCTCGGTCGACGAGCTTTCGGTGAACGTTGACTGCATGAATGGTCTCAAGCTCTTCGAGTTTTGTCATGAACCCCTGTGCCGACTCGTGGGCTGATATGGGGGACGTGGCACGGTCTTCAAATACAAGTTGAAACGTCCCGTCCAAAGGGCTCAGGGCGTGCGTGCTGATGGTCTGCACGGCGTAGGTAAAGTCGCCAGGGAAAATATCCGCAGAGCCCTCGACAACCTCGGTGACAGTCATGCGAACGTCATGGCCCGTAAGCAGCGCCCCGTCGACCTCAAGCAGCCCCACATTTCCTGGAACGCCAACAAACGTGACCAGCCACTTGTACCCACGAGCAAACGGCTGGCGCGTCACATGAACGGGGTTCGTGCCGAGGTGCGAGACGCGTGCGAGTCCCGCAATAGCCGTCGAGAGATCAGCCGCACTCACGTCTAACGGGAGTGAAGCACTCGTGTCGCCACCCCACGAAACTTTGAAGGTTCCACCTGGGCGGAAGTGCGCCGACGTGTCGCCGCTGCGGAAAGACGTCGTAACCTCTTGAACTTCGTGAACGTATCGAAGGGTGTCACTTCCGAACAACCCGTACGACCCATCAAAGCGTGGCGACGAGTCCCATTCGACCTTGTACTCGGTTACTGGCATACCTCCGTCATTTGCTGGAGGCGCCCAGGTGGCATGCAACAACCCTGACGTAAATTGCGTCCCCACAACAAGACCTCGTGGTGGCCCCGGGAGAATGCCCAACAGCGGTGTTTTTCCGGCAAACACAGTCGCAGGGCCATAACCCCTTTGGTTTCTCGCCGAGAGCCGGAACTGGTACTCGGTGTTTGCAGCGAGGGCAAGGTACCGAGGGGAATAGTCACCAGGTGCTTCTCCGTTCCGCACGGTGTGAGTGTGAATGGTAAGGACTGTGTCGTTCGCACTGCTGGCAGAAGCAACCACCTGCGGAACGCTTGAAGACGGGAACTGCCCAAAGTACACTACCGTATAGACGAAGCCAAAGTGATAGCTCGCCTTGGAAATACCTCCTTCCCGTGTAACGTGCACGCTCTTTACACTTGAGAGCGCGTCGAGAGCTCTCTCCACGGCAGCTGCCGATGCACCAAAGGGAATCACTGTTGTTGTGCTTGCACCAACAGCGAGCGAAAAGTTTGACTGCTGACACGCGCCGACGCGCCGGCATCGAAGCGCGATCGTCTGCACCTCTGCTTGTGAACCGACGGTAAACGACATCGGGATACGGCCCGACGGGCCACGAAAAGCGAGGCGCGCCTCGGTCCCACGCCACGAACTAAACGGAGTCGCACGAAACGAGCGCACGTCGACGGCATGCGACCGAAGAACGATCAACCACTCAAAACCATGGGCACTTTGAAACGCTGTTGCTCCGGACCGTGCTTCCGTAAAGAAACCCTGAAGTGTCACGGTGCACACGTCAAAGCAACCCACATCAATAACGGTAAACTCCTCTTCACCGACCCAGATGACAGAAGCTGGGCTCAAAAAGGGCGTCAAGTTTGCCGTTGTTGCTGCAGCGGTTTGTTGCAGAAAAACGCCAGCGCCCTCCGCGATGTCGGTGGGTAGCGGTTGGTCCAGGCGAAAGCAGTCATTTGTGTTTTCTTGGTCGATGATAAACACCTGCCCTGCAATGACAACAGCAACGCCAACCCCCAAAGCCGACACGTTGTCGGCTACGCGCAGAATGCGGCGCTGCTCCTCGCTGCGTGATAATCGGTGTGTCTCAACGAGGGTCGTGACAGGCTTAAACGAAATCAAGCCAGGCAAGGGCATCCGAGAAGAAATCATGGTTCCAACACTTGCGCGAACTGCTCCGGAGAAGCCAGTAAACTCACGATCCAGGGTTACCAGAGTTGAACCGTTTGACAAGAGTTCAATGTCGTCGACGCTGTACTTGTCCCCGGCAGACGAACCGCTTCGCACAACGATCTTGTCTCCAGCTGCAACGCTTATTGAGAGATCACCATGCACAAGTGCTTGCAGTTGACCGTTATTCACGTGGAGATGGTCGTCGCGGAAGCCAAGCCGTCCCTCGCCGAGGCTCAATGCCGCCGGCGTCACGCCAGCCGGCACAATCATGCTCACTCGACCCACTCCAGGGAGTGAATGAAGGGCATCCATTACCTTGTTGTGTGTCGCATGATGCGACAAGGGGACCGTGTCGACACCGCCCAGGGACATGTACCATTCTCCCGAGAGGTCGTTGCGTTGCGCCGAAGATGATACGTTCATTAGGTCGAATATCCCCGCAAAGCAATCGAGGCCCGTGAGTCGCGAGTCGTCCACCACAATTCGCTGGTCCGCGCCCCTAGGTGAAAACGTTATTATCCATGCGAGGCCATGTTCTGAGTGGCTGTCTGCGTTCCGAGTTACCTGGACGCTTTCCACCCCTAAGAGGTGCGTGAGAACCTCCTCGACGTGGCGGTTGGCCGCGAGCACAGGAATCGAGACCGTTATCGTCCCAACTGAGAGGCTGATGGAACCCCCGAGCGGTGTCGCGGCCTCAGCGAGGATAACTCGGACTTCGCTGCGCCCCGCACTGGTCGGGAACTCTTCCAGAATTGACATTACCGTTATTTTCACGCCATGCACCGCGACATGACCGTAATCCGTCCATTGCCCGCACCGACGCATGGCTGTGAGACCATCGGGGTCCGCTGCCGTCATAAATGGCTTGGCGGCGCCTTCAAAACGGACATGGAACTCGATGCTCGTGTTATGGAGCAGAGAAGGACGCGAGATCGGCCCTTCCACCGACACATCGCCAACGTCGTTGAACGATCCAACCAGGGCTGTGCGGAGAGCTGTTCCCGTGGAGCCATCAAATGGAATACAGGGAGTCACAACCCCACCGCTACCGAGCAGTTGAAACGACCCCCGAACACCAGGCGACGGGTGCGAAATTTTCACGACGTGAAAGTTCGACTCGGCACCGGCCACGGAAGAGCTGCTCGCCTCTTTTGCGTGAATCCACGTTGAGCCGTAGTCAGGGAGAAGGCTGCTCGGAACAAAATCGGCAGTGAGGTTCCTTGACACTGTCCCGAAAATTGAACTGCAGTTGCAGCCAGATATGAGCCCAGTGGTGTCGACGCTTGTTTCGCTCTGGCTGTCCGCCAACGACCCACTTGGGAACGAGATATTCCACTCATATCCAAACGTACCCGCGCCACCAAGCTCTAGTTGGGTCACAGTGGCTGCCCCAACAGTGTCCAGGGAGCTAACCGCAGCTTGCACATCGTGCGCTGAAACGTCCCTCCATTCAAGCGGACGCGTGGTTTCTCCTCGGACCGTGAGCTTGAACGCGCCCCATGTGTCATTGGGCACGTTGCTCGTCACCCGAAGCGTCATGAAGTTGTCGTTTCCAAAGTCTCGAGCCGTGGTCCATTCCACCAAGTAGTCGTTGACAGGGTGGCCGTTTGTTGCTGGCGGCTCAAAGGCAAAGCGAAGAGACGATGACGAAAGCGGAGTCATGGCAGTAACAAGCGGTGCAGACGGCGCGGCACCAACGGTTAGACCGTGGCTTGGCGTTGACGCCGTTGAAAATGACCCGTGACCAACGCCGTTCACAGCGGCAACCTGCGCCGAGTATGTGGTGCCAAGGCTCAGGTCTCTAGCCACATAGGATAGTGAACCAACTCGCCCCTGGGTAACCTCACGCGAACCAAGGTTGACTGCGGTGCCAACGAGGGGGCTCGCATCAGACGACGGTATCGGGCTCACCGTGAACAATGGCTGATCTCCAAGACGAGTTAGGAATGTAATCGACCATTCGTACCCAAAGACGTCGACTTTTGCTATGCGCGATACATCGACGTTGCCGACTGACGGCAAGCTTTCCAGCTTCAATTTTAAGTCGTTTGCACTGCAGTCGAAATTGACAAGGGCGCTGCCGCTCGACTGCCCAAAGGACACTTCAAACCAACCACCGAGGTCATTTGCATCCGACGCCAAGGATATCGCCTGCACTTCGTGCGATGACGCGGTAACGACGGTGGTACCCTCGGGGTGAGCAAAGGATGCTTCGGTTCCGTGGCGGATAACGCGCAGGGCTGCGCTTGAGTTCACACCGAACAGAGTCGTCAACGTGTCGTTTCCGGCGCCCACGACCGTGCACCCATTTGACCACGCGGCTTGCTGAGGTTTCGCTGCGAGTCCTCCAGAGCGAGCTGCTGCCACCGTCATCAAACCCTTTCCAGTATGGTCGAGATCCACAAGGGACCACCTCCCGTTCCCATGAACCAGGTGGAAGGGACTTCCAGGAAGTTCGTACTGCGACCTCCCCGCCCGAAAGCCATTGTTCACAAAGGCCCCAGCAGTCGCGGCAGCGTCACATCCGTCTACTTTTATCCAGTCAGGAGTTGCAACGACCACGGA